>Ga0078972_1002775_pt1 | contig 56126 bp, 31 predicted proteins | sample YelNatPaOPGAMG01_FD_67568 | JGI IMG/M metagenome (GOLD analysis project Ga0078972, IMG submission 67568) | Hot spring thermophilic microbial communities from Obsidian Pool, Yellowstone National Park, USA - OP-RAMG-01 (SPADES assembly) (version 2) | ecosystem: Environmental > Aquatic > Thermal... | reverse complement strand
CGGCGGCCCGCCGAACCCGCCATCATCCGGAGGTGGCGAAGATGGTTGTGGCAAGCCGGTCATCTCAGAGCGATAGCGTGGGCTGGGGGACTGTGAAGTGTCGGCGGGCTGGGCACTGCTGGGCTGTCTGACGGTGTTCTCGGGTGGAATCAAGCTGTTGGTTGTTTGTGCGAACATGACTGTCGCTCCTGCCAAAGCACCGAGCAGTAAATGGAGCGTGCGACAACGTCGGAAGAATCGCGTGCACCGGCGATTTCCATGAGTTGAGAGCGAAATGGGGTGAATGGCGCGGGCGGTCCGAAACGGGCGAAGGTTTAGGAGCGCGTCATCTCCCGGGCGATTCCTCGGGGGCGTTTGCGGTCCAGACCTTGGTCGGCTGCAGTGTCTGCACACAAAATTCATCAATCATGATGACATGCGGGAATGAATTGCGTTACGCCGTGGGCGGGGTACTTATGGGAAACACCACGGCCGACGGAGTTGCTCCAGTCCGTGCTGGGTGACAGAGCAGAAAAATCACATGGCAGAAACATGTGGTGGCAGAAAAATTCGGTTGGGGCGGAGATGCGGCCGGTTCGCGGCCTTTCCTTTCTTGGCAAAGCGAATTAATTTGGCAGATGGAATCGCCATGCGCGTGCATTTGTGTCCCAAACGATTGTGGGCTGCTTACTGAAATAGCTGGAATTCCCAGATTGTTGGGCCGTCTGTGGACTCGATGATTTCAAGACGGACGTACTGCGCGGTGACAGGGCTGAAGCTTCGTGCCCAGGATTCACCGATGGTTGTTCCGGTCAATATTGTTTCCCACGCGTCGCCCATGCGATACTTGAGTGCGAACCGCTGGACGCGATTTGGAAATGCTTCCGAGATTTTGGCGCGTTTGATTGTTGTTGGTTTGCCCAGGTCAACTTCCAGCCATGCGGATTTCAGTCCGGCATCGGTTGCCCAGCGGGTGTCGTCGCGCCCGTCGGTGGCCTTTTCGGGTCCGAACTCTTGGAGGTTCTGATAGACGTTTGACGCAGTGGTGCGCGCTTTGGCGCTGACCGGGGGGGTGGCCGGGACGTTGATTGCGCCGAGCTCGAGTGCCGAACGGTCAAGGCTGAGTTCGATCACGGTCGCAATGGGTTGTTTGTCGCGTTCTTTCAGGATGATTTCCAAACCATCGTGGGATTGTTTGACTTCGACAGGGTCGCCTTTGAGCACGCGAGCGTCCAGCACCCTTGCCGGCAAAGGCGGCAATTGAACCGAGTCCAGAGAAGCATCCGTGACGAACAAGTAAACCTTGTGGCCTTTGCGGGTCGAGACACCGTAATATCCGGGCTTGAACGGGCCGCCGCGTGTTCCGTAAATGCTCTCACCGAATCGCGCGAGCCAATCGCCCAATTGCAACAGGCGTTCGACCTGTTCGGGGGGGAATTCTCCAGTTGGTGTTGGCCCGACGTTCAACAGGAGGTTGCCGTCTCCTCCCGCGCAGCCAATCAGCATCTTTAAGCAGGTTTCGAACGGTTTGACGCCGTCGTCAGGGCCGCCGTAGGCCCATTGACTCTTGCGCGACAGAGTCATGCACGATTCCCATGGGCGTTGGTCGTCATAAGAGCCGATGTGTTGCTCCGGGGTATAGTAATCTGCGTTTGGAGACAGAATTTGCCTGTCGGTGTTGCCCGGGCCGAGGTCGAGCCGATTGTTGATGATGATTTCCGGTTGGAGACTTTTTACGATTGAATACGTTTCGGCCTGGTTGTAGAGCGGCTCGCCGCCGTCCCAGTCGAACCAGAGCAGGTCAATCTTGCCGTAGTTTGTCAGCAACTCGCGCAATTCGGACTGCATTTTTGACAGAAAGACTTGGTTGCGTTCGGTGCGGAAATCGGGGTCGCGCCAGTCCATCGGCGAGAAATACCAGCCGATGCGTATGCCTTGTTTGCGTGCGGCGGCGCTCAGCTCTGCGCATATGTCGCGCTTGAACGGGCTCGCGGAAATGTTGTAGTCGCTCACCTTTGAATGCCACAAGAGAAAGCCATCACAATGCTTGGCCGTGAGCACCATATATTTTGCGCCTGCGGTTTTTGATATGCGAACCCACTCGGATGCGTCGAATTTCACCGGATTGAATTCCTTGTACAGATTGTCGTACACATCGGCGGGAATGGGGCCTTTGTTTGGGCATTTTGGATTTGTGTTTGCCCGCGACCAACTGATTTCGGTGCCTTTGAGGCTTACCGGTCCCCAGTGAATGAAAATGCCGAATCTTCCCTCAGCCCACCAACGCAATCTGTCTGAATACTCCCGTGGTGGCGAAGCGGGTTGCGAGGGGCCGGGTTGGTTCTGGGCTCCTTGTGTTTGAATCAGAAACATGGAGACAAAGGATAAAACATTGAGAAAGTTTTTCATTTGCGGTCGTCGATCTTGATTGAGACGCGGAACAGAATACGGAGCCATGGCAGAGTGCGCAACCGAAAGAGTCATTGGCAGAAAAATGGGGGGCATGAAAATGGGGTGCGTAAAGATTGCGGCGGTCGTGCGAGCACGTTGGAGAAGCGATCGCATCGGGAGCGCGCCGTTCCGCAGGTGGTCAGGATCGGGCCCGCAAGAAGTGAGAACAGGGCGATCGCATTCGTTCGCCGTTTGTCGTTCTTTTCGGCTAACCGCAAAAAGACCGGTGATTTCCGGTAATAGCCGAAAAAAGGGAAAAAGAGGCGAAAGAGGGATTGGCAGAAAAATGGGGGGCAGAAAAATGGGGTGGTGAAAGATGGCGGCGGGGGTTCCAGCGCGTTGATGCCCAGATAGCAAGGCTCTCCTCATTTCCGTGGCGCGAGAGGAGTAAGGAGTAATTGGCAGAAATATGGGAGGCATAAAAATGGGGTGGTGAAAAATGGCAGCGGGCGTTCCAGCGCGTTGGTGCCCGGATAGCAAGGCTCTCCTCATTTCTGTGGGGCGAGAGGAGTAAGGAGTAATAGGCAGAAAAATGGAGGGCAGAAAAATGGGGTGGTGAAAGATGGCGGCGGGGGTTCCAGCGCGTTGGTGCCCAGATAGCAAGGCTCTCCTCATTTCCGTGGCGCGAGAGGAGAAAGGAGTAATAGGCAGAAAAATGGAGGGCATAAAAATGAGGTGGTGAAAGATGGCGGCGGGTGGTCCAGCGCGTTGGTGCCCAGATAGCAAGGCTCTCCTCATTTCTGTAGCGCGAGAGGAGAAAGGAGTAATAGGCAGAAAAATGGAGGGCATAAAAATGGGGTGGTGAAAGATGGCAGCGGGCGTTCCAGCGCGTTGGTGCCCAGATAGCAAGGCTCTCCTCATTTCTGTGGCGCGAGAGGAGAAAGGAGTAATAGGCAGAAAAATGGGGGGCAGAAAAATGGGGTGGTGAAAGATGGCAGCGAGCGTTCCAGCACGTTGGTGCCCGAATAGCGAGCCTGTCCCCATTTTTTTTGGCGCGCGATGTCTCAGCGTGGCGCAGGCGCAACTGAACGGTCGCGGCGAGATAAATGCGTTCGTTTGAGGCTTGGCACTCCGTCATGCCACGCTGAATGGGCGGCTTCGTCGCACACTGGCAAGATGAGGTTTGGATCAGCGGCAAAACAGTTTAGAGACGAGCTTCTCGGACGATCAGCTAATCTGTGATTGCCGGGCAGATTACTCAAGATAGGAGTATAACCAGCAGGTTTGATTTGTGCGCAAATCGGATACAGGGGTGCGCAGAAACTGCGCGCAGGGTTGGGGAAGGATGGGGTTGAGAGGCGGTTTGTGTACGGGATTGCGGGTTGTTGGGTGTGTTTGGCCGTGTAAATGATCCTCGGCAAGCAATCTGCTGGATGAGACGGCGCGAGACATGGGCATGGGATCAGCATCATTGATCCGCAGGGGGTCTCGATTGAATCGAACAAATCAACAAGTCGGAAATTGGAACAAAAAGAATATAAAGGAATATGAAGAAGCAGTTAATGATAGGTGTTCTTGGGATGTTTGTCGGGTCAGCGCTGGCGGCTGGTCCGATAGACGAGATCAAAGCAGCCGCGAAGAAACTTGCCGATTCGAGCGGGTACAGTTGGAAAGCGACGACTGAGAGTCCGAGGGCCGGGGGAGGCGGTGGCGGTGGAGGCGGACCTCGAATGGGCGGGCCGACGGAGGGCAAGGCGTTAAAAGACGGCACGGTGTATCTGATGATGCAGCGGGCCAACAATACCGTCGAGGCCTACGTGAAGGGGGAAAAGGGCGCAATCAAGACCGAGGAAGGCTGGCAGGCGCTGTCTGAGGCTGGTCAGGCGGGTGGCGGGCCGGGTCGAGGTTTGTTCATTAGCCGAATGCTGATGAATTACAAGGCGCCAGCGGCTGAAGTTGTCGAGTTCGCTGAAAAAGTTGCGAATCTGAAGAAGGAGGGCGACGCGTACGTTGGTGATTTCACAGAAGAAGGCGCCAAAGCTGTTTTGGCTGGGCCAATGCGACGTGCGAACAACCCGCCGAATATCAGTGGCGCGAAAGGGTCGCTCAAGGTGTGGATCAAAGACGGAGTGCTTTCGCAGTATGAGTACACGGTGCAGGGCACGATGACCGTTGGTGGCAACGAACGTGAGATCAACAGGAAGGTCAAGGTTGAGATCAAGGACGTTGGCAACACCAAGTTTGAAGTGCCTGCGGATGCCAAGGCGAAGATGTCTTGAATCAAACGTAGAGTCGGCACAGCGCGGCGCAGCGGCAATCGGTCGATCCGTCAACAGGCCCGTATTGTTTGGGGTGACATCAGCCTGCTGCGCCGCGCTGTTGGATTTGTGCTATGATTAGGTTGTGAACGATTTGGCGGAGCATGGCGGGACAATTGTGGCGGTCCACAAACGCATGCGCGGTTGGGCGGTGCGGGTATTGGCCGCTTTGGTCGGGAGCGGAGTGTTTTGTTGCGGAGTCGGGCTGGGTGCTGACATTGACGATGCGCGGCAGTTGTTTCTGACGGGGAACTACGCTGAAGCGGCGCGTATATCCGAGATTGAATGCAAGGACAAGGACTATTCGGAGCAATGGCCGCTTTTGTTGGTGGAGAGCTTGAATGCAATCGGCCGGTATGAGGCTGCATATGCGGTGTTGACGAACCGGCTGGCACGGGAGTCGCGGAGTATTCGGTTGCGGTGGGTAGGGCGTGAGGTGTGCCGGGCTACCGGACGTCCGGTTGAGGGGGACAAGCTGTTGGAGGAGATAGTGAATTTGGTGGCCAGCCGGCCTTATGCATACAGGGACGTGGCGGATATAGTCGTGTTTGGCCGGGCGTTGTTGGCTCTTGGCACAGACCCGAAACTGGTTCTGGACCGGGTTTATGAGGTTGCCAAGAAAACCGAGCCGGGCGCGCGTGAGCCGTATTTGGCCATAGGCGAACTGGCGCTCGAGAAACATGACTTTGCTCTTGCGGCGCGGGTGTTCCAAGAAGGGTTGTCCAAGCACAAGAAAGACGCCGAGTTTCATTATGGGTTGGCACGGGCATACGAGCCCAGCGATTCGGCGCTGATGGTGAGTGCGCTTGAATCTGCACTCAGCTATAACAGCAATCATGTGTCGAGCATTCTTTTGCTGGCGGATCGCGCGATTGATGCGGAGGATTATGAAGGTGCGACGCGGTTGATCAGGCGCGTGCACGGGATTAATTCTGCGCATGCTGAAGCGTGGGCGTACATGGCTGTTATTGGGCGGCTGAATAACAGGCGTGAGCTCGAGCAGGAAGCTCTTGGCAAAGCGCTTGCGTTGTGGCCGACGAACCCGCGTGTGCCGTATTTGGTCGGACGCAAGCTTTCACAGAAGTATCGGTTTGCCGAGGGCGCGCAGTTTCAGAGGCGGGCGATAGAGTTCGACGACCGTTTTCTTCCGGCGAAGGCGCAGCTTGCCGAAGACCTGTTGAGATTGGGCGAGGAAGAAGAAGGCTGGCGATTGGCAGAACAGGTGCATGAGAAGGACGGTTACGACGTAACGGCGTTGAATCTTGTGACGTTGCGCGACACATTGTCGGGTTTTGCCATTCTGACGAATTCGCATTTTGTTGTCCGAATGCCCAAAGAGGAATCGGCTGTGTACGGCCAACGTGTGGTCGAGCTGTTGGAAGAGGCGCGTGAGCGGCTCTGCAAGAAGTATGGTGTTGTTTTTGGGAAGCCGGTTAAGGTCGAGATTTTTGCGCACCAGAGCGATTTTGCGGTGCGGACGTTTGGGTTGCCCGAGAACCACGGGTTTCTTGGGGTTTGTTTTGGTCCGGTGATAACGGCGAACAGCCCGTCTGCGAGGCCGGGGCGCCCGTTCAACTGGGAAGCGATGCTCTGGCACGAGTTTTGTCATGCCGTGACATTGCGGGTTACGAGTAATTGCATGCCAAGGTGGTTGAGCGAGGGATTGTCCGTGTACGAAGAGCGGCAGGCGAATGGTGCATGGGGCGAGAAGATGACACCGCGCTACCGGGAGATGATTTTGAGTGGCGAGCTGACGCCGTTGTCGCGTTTGAGCGGGGCGTTCCTTGCGCCGAAATCGCCGTTGCATCTTCAATTTGCCTATTACGAGAGTTCGTTGGCGGTTGAGTTTCTGGCGGAAAAATTCGGGTTTGAATGTTTGTTGGAAATTCTTGGCGACCTCGGCAATGGGATGGATGTTAACAAGGCGATCGCATCGCGCGCCGCGCCTCTTGAACAGCTCGAAGGCGAATTTGAGGAGTTTGCACGGCGGCGTGCGACCGAGTTTGGTTCGGGATTGGAGTGGAGGAGACCGCCTGAAGAAGTATTACTAACCGGGATTGGCAGCGGCGCATGGGAATCATGGGCGCGGGATAACCCCGACAATTACTGGGTGCTGATGCGGCGGGCGACGCAGGCGATCGGGGCCAAACAATGGAACGAAGCAAAGCAGGTTTTGGAATTTCTGATCAAGCGTTGTCCGAAAGCAACGGGTTCGGAGAGTCCCTTGGGATTGCTGGCACAGGTACACCGTGAACTTGGTGAAACGGCCGAGGAACGCAAGGTTCTCGAGCGGATAGCGGATCAGGACGGCGAAGCGGTCGAAGTGTACGGACGATTGATGGAACTCGGTCGTGCGGCAGGCGATTGGGACGCCGTAATCAAGAACGCCCGGCGTTACATTGCTGTGAATCCGCTGGTGCCGCTGCCCTATCGGCACATGGCCGAGGCTGGAGAAAGGAGCGGGGACAGCGCGTCAGCGGTACGGGCGTTGCGGGCTTTGTTGGAATTGGACTCGCTGAATCTGGCTGAGACACGGTTCAGACTGGCCCGGCAATTGTGGCGTGCGGGTGATGCCTCGGCACGGCGCGAGCTGTTGCTTGCTCTTGAAGATGTACCCTTGCATCGTGGCGGGCTTGAACTGTTGCTGGAAATGCACAGCCAATCGGCAGGTGCGACGAATTCCGGTGGCGCGATTGCACCGGCTGTATCACGTTGAACACCAAATTGCCAAACGCATTCAGACTGACACTGGTCCTCGTGGTCATTGCGGCGGTTTGCGGACTGGCGCAGCGGCGGTGGGGTGGCCGGGGTTTTTTGAGCGAGCTCAGGACAGCCCGTGAAGTGCCGTCCGGGAGCACGGGCACGCCGACCTGGACGAACCAGCCCGCTTTTGCGAAGGACGTGTTCACATTCGTGAGGATACGGTACGATCGTGGTTCTGGATGGGGCGGGGGATGGGCGACTGACCTGCCGGACAGTGATCTGAATCTGTCGTACCGTTTGCAGCAGGTGACAGCGCTGAGGGTTGATCCTGACGGGCGCATTCTGAGGCTGACGGACCCGGCTCTGATGGATTTTCCGTTTATTTACATTGTTGAGCCGGGCAGTCTGTATTTGAGCGCGGCGGAAGTTGATGCTTTACGGCGTTACCTGCTGAACGGCGGGTTTCTGTGGCTGGACGATTTTTGGGGCGAGCGCGAATGGGCGAATTGCGAGGAGGTCATGAAAGAGGTTTTTCCGGACAGGCGTTTTGTCGAGCTGCCGTTGACGCATCCGATTTATCACACTGTGTTCGAGATCACGTCGAAGGCGCAGATTCCTGCGATTCAGTATGGCGTTGCAAGCAGGTACACCGGTGTGACCTGGGAACGGCCCGATGCACGCGAGGTACATCACAGGGCGATCTTTGACGATCGTGGTCGGTTGATGGTTCTTGCTACGCACAACACAGACAACGGCGATGGATGGGAGCGTGAAGGCGAGGATGATTATTACTTTCACAACTTTTCAGAGAAGATTGCTTATCCGCTGGCGATAAACGTGTTGGTGTACGTGATGACACACTGATTTGGGGACTGACGTTCTGCGGACTGATGATCTGTGGACTGACGTTCGCAGCTACCGGGGGGGATAAAGAGGGACAGCGCGCGGATTGATGTTGTGATGTTGAACAGGGGCGGGTGAAGCGGGAGTACATTGGATCGGGTGGCGGTGAAGGCGGTTCAGGATTGTATTATGAGCCAAATTGAGACGAATCAGGCTGAAGGGACGCATGCGCGACCGAGCCGGAGTGAAAATGAGCGACGTATTGCGGAGCGGCTTTGGTCGGGGCGCGCGCATATTGAGCGTGAGTTGGCCAAGGTGATTGTTGGGCAGGGGCAGGTTATCGAACAGATACTGATTGCTCTGTTATCGGGGGGGCATTGTTTGATAACGGGTGCGCCCGGGCTTGCGAAGACGTTGTTGGTGAAATCGATTGCGTGTGTGTTCAGGCTTCGGTTTCAGCGAATCCAGTTCACGCCGGACCTGATGCCTGCGGATATAACGGGGACGGAAATTTTGCAGGACACACCGGAAGGTCGGCGGCTGGTGTTTGTGAAGGGGCCGGTGTTTGCGAACATGGTGTTGGCGGATGAGATCAATCGCACACCGCCCAAGACGCAAGCGGCGTTGCTCGAGGCGATGCAGGAACACCAGGTGACGGCGTCCGGAGTTCGACATCCGCTGGATGAACCGTTTTTTGTGCTGGCGACACAGAACCCGATCGAGATGGAAGGGACCTATCCGTTGCCGGAAGCACAGTTGGACCGGTTCATGTTCAACGTGGTGATTGATTACCTTCCTGAAGATGAGGAGATCGAGGTGATCAAACGGACCACGAGCGAATCGGCGGGAGACATCGAGCCGTTGTTCGACGGGTCGGATGTACTGGGGTTTCAGCAGCTTGTTCGGACTGTGCCTGTGGCTGATGAACTGGTGAGGTATGCGGTGCGGCTGGCGGCGGCGTCGCGCCCACATCGTGACGGCGCGCCGGAGTTTATCAATGATTACGTGACGTGGGGGGCTGGCACACGTGCTGCGCAGTCTCTTGTGCTTGGTGCAAAGGCGCGCGCTTTGCTGCATGGCAGGGTGCATGTAACGATCGCTGATTTGATTGAACTGGCGAAGCCAGTGTTCAGGCACCGAATTCTGCTGAACTATCGTGCCGAGGCGGAAGGCGTCCGGGTCGAGGACATGGTCAAGAGGTTGTTGGAGACGGTTCGGGGACCGTTGAGTTGATGAACACGACGCGGATCCAGTCTTTTGACGTGAAGGCGGGCACGTTGGTGGACCCGCAGGCTCTGATGCGCATTCGCAGCCTTGAATTTCGGGCCCGAGTGGTTGTGGACGGGTTTTGGAGCGGATTGCACCGAAGTCCGCATCACGGGTTCTCCGTCGAGTTCACCGAGTACAGGCAGTACAGTCCGGGGGATGACCCGCGTTATGTTGACTGGCGTGTTTATGCGCGGAGCGACCGGTATTTTGTGAAGCGGTTCGAGGACGAGACCAACATGCGTTGCAATCTTGTGATGGACATGAGCAGGTCGATGTCCTACGGGTCTGTTGGTTACACAAAAGCGGACTATGCTGGGACCCTTGCGGCCACGCTGGCGTGCTTTCTTGCGCGGCAGGGGGACGCTGTTGGCCTTGTAACGTTCGACGAGAGAGTTCGCGACTATCTGCCGGCGCGGCACAGGCATGGTCACCTGCGGCGTTTGATGCTGTTGCTTGAGAGGGACGCAGACGGCGTGCGGACTGATCTGGTTGCGCCGCTGAGGCGGACATCCGAGCTCGTCAGGAAACGGGGCGTGGCGGTCGTGATTTCGGATTTTCTTGCGCCGATCGATCAGATTGAACCTGCGGTGGTGCCGTTGTTGGCGTGCGGACATGAGGTGGTGATGTTTCAGGTGCTGGACCCGGCGGAACTGGCGTTTGAGTTCAGCGAACCTGCTGTTTTCGAGGATTTGGAATCCGGGCGGACTTTGTTGCTGGATCCCGGGGCAGTGAGGCGCGATTACAGGAGCAGGGTTGAAGCACACAGCGATGCTTTGCGGATGGCTTGCGAACGTTGGAACGGGACGTTCTTCAGGGTTACGACGGATCGGCCGATTGAACTTGCGTTGTTTGATTTTCTTACTGCCCGGCATGTGTTGCGACGCCGGCCGCGCCGGGCCGAACGGGTTGGAAGATGAACTTTTTGGCGCCCATATTCCTTGCCGGAGCAGCGGCGGTGGTGCTGCCGGTGCTGTTCCATCTTGTGCGTCAATCGGCGCGGCGGCGGACGTTGTTCAGTTCTCTGATGTTTTTGAAGCCGGCGCTGCCGCGGCTGACGCGGCGGAACAAGATTGACCATTTACTACTGTTGGTGTTACGGGGGCTGATAGTGGTGTTGTTGGCGACGGCTTTTGCGAGGCCGTTTGTTCGTAAGGCCGTGGTTGTGCCATTCGCCGGCACACCAGTGAAAAGGTCGGTCGTGTTATTGGACACGAGTGCGAGCATGCAGCGCGAAGGTTTGTGGGGGGCCGCGTGTCGGCATGTTGAGGCGGCTGCTCAGAGTGCGGGTGCGAATGACGATCTGGCGCTGTGCACGTTTGACGAGGGGATCGTATCGCGGATGAGTTTTGAAGAGTGGCGCAGGACACCGGTTCAGAACCGGCCCGGGCTGGTGCGGGAACGGCTGGCCGGGTTGAAACCTTGTTGGGCGGCGACGCGGCTTGATCGTGCGCTGATTCGAGCAATTGAGATGCTCGAACTGGAGGGGGCGGACGCCGGACGTGCGAGTGCTCGGGAGGTTGTGTTGGTGAGTGATTTTGTCGAGGGAAGTGTGTCGGATGAACTGGCGGGGTACAATTGGCCCAAAGATGTCCGTTTGGTTGCGCATAGAATCACGCCGCGCAATTCGTGGAATGTCGGGATTCATCTGAGTGCGGACACGGTTTCGAGCGGGGCACGGAAGGATGAAGTCACCAAAGTTCGTGTTATTCATGCCGGGATGGGCGGGCTGGGGCAGGTCGAGATTGGTTGGGCGGATGCGAACGGGCGGTTTATGTCTGCGCCGATTCCCGTTGCGGTGGCCGAGGGTCGCGAACGAGTGATTCCTGTGCCCGCGGCGGGAGCGGGGTCGAAGGCGGAGCGGCTGGTTATCAGAGGTGACGCAGACGAGTACGACAACGTTGTGTATGTGGCGGGGCAGGAGCGCGAAACAACGCGGGTGGTGGGGATTGGGCGTGTTACAGAGGGGAGCGGTGTCGGGCCGCTTTACTTTTTAGAGCGTGCTTTTGCTGCGGCGCCGCGTTTGGCCGTTGAACTGAAGGTTTTTGGTCCGGAGGCGCAGATCGAGTCTGATTGGATCGGGGAGGCCGGGCTGGTTGTGGTGACCTGTGGTGTGGAAGCCGGTGTGGCTGAGTTGCTTCGTGAACGGGTGATGCGCGGGGGCACGGCAATTTTTGTTCCGTTGGATGCTGGAGTGGCTGGTGCATTGCGAGAGTTTCCGGGCTGTGAGCGAGTCGTGATGGAAGAGAGCCGGTTTGAACCTTACGGGTTGGTGACTGAGATTGACACCGGGCATCCATTGTTTGCGCCATTTGCGGATGCGCGGTTCAGTGACTTTACCAAGGTCAGGTTTTGGAAATATCGGAGGATCGATCCGCAGACTGTTCCGACCGGGCGGGTGATCGCATCATTTGACAATGGGGATGCGGCGATCATCGATGTGGCTGTTGGGAGCGGTCGGGTACTGATTTTTGCTGCCGGGTGGCATCCTGCTGACAGTCAACTTGCGTTGTCGTCGAAGTTTGTCCCGATGATGCACGCGGCCCTTGAATTAAGCGCCGGATCGGCGCCGGAGAACCGGTGGCGCGTTGGGCAGCCGGTCCCGGTAAGGCAACTTGTGCGATCGAATGACGGGCCGTTGAACATCGTGAAACCCGATGGCAGGACTGTGCAACTGGGGGATGGCGAGAGCATTTTTTCCGAGACTGATTTGCCCGGCATATACACGGTGACGGGCGTGAAACGTGAGATCCGGTTTGCAGTCAACATGGATGCTGCTGAGAGCCGGACGACGCCGATGCAACTTGACGAACTGGAGAGGTTGGGAGCGCGGCTGGCCGACACGGACCGGCCGAGTGCGGTTGCGAGTGTTAACGAAGTAAGACAACGGGATGCGGATGCCGAGTCGCGGCAGGGATTGTGGCGGTGGTTTATTGCTGCGGCGTTGATGATTGTTTTTGTGGAATCTGTTTTGGCCGGGCGTGCCGCTCGGGCGGTTGTTGACCGGACAGCTCAGGTGCAGTTATGAGGGCATTATTGACAAGACGGCTGATTATGGTGGCCGATCGGCGACGTCGAATCCGGTTGGGATTGAGGCTGGCGCTTTGTTGGATTGCCACTGTTGTGGCGGTGCACGTTGGGGCTGCAGTGTTCGGGGCGGTTGGTTATGGGCCGAGTTTTGGGGGTTATGTAGGGGGAGCGATCGGTTTGGCGTGCGCGGTTGTCATGCTGATTAGAGAACGCGGGCGGGGACCAGACCTGCACGGTGCAGCGGTGGAAGTCGAGCGGCGGTTTCCTGAACTGGATTCGAGGTTACTTACGGTGGTCGAAGACCGGAGCGCGATCGAGTGCGAACCTGCTTACTGTGTGCAGCGGCTTGTGGAAGAAACGCTCGAGCACAGTTACAGCAAGGACTGGCGCGAGGCTGTTCCTGTATGGCGTTTGTGGGTGGCGCAGGGGTTGAATTTGTTTGCCCTTGCGTTGGCGGTGCTTGCGGTGTGGAAACTGGGCGCAGGGGCCAGCGGGGTTCGCGTTCCGGTTCTTGGCGGGACACAGCTTGAAGTCTCGCCGGGCGACGTCGAGCTGGAGCGCGGTGACAGCCTTGTAGTCGTAGTTCGGTGCAATGGCAAGGTGCCGGGCGCGGTAGAACTTGTGTTTGTGCAGTTGGAGGAGCCCGATCAACGGATGTCCATGACAAAGGGACTGGCTGATCCGATTTATGGTGGCACGATTCCGGATGTCGAGCGTGATCTGGCGTACCACATCGAGTATGACGGACGAAGAACACGTGATTATCGGGTGAAGGTTTATGAGCATCCGCGAGTGGAACGCGCCGACGCGGAGGTTGGTTACCCTGAATACACCGGCCTGCCGCCAAAACGATTTGAGAATGTGCGAACGCTGAGTGCGGTCGAGGGCAGCAGACTCAACCTCGGTTTTCAATTGAACAAGCCTGTCAAGTCCGCGCGTTTGATCCCTTCGCGGCATGGCGGTGAGGCGGTTTTGCTTCGTGTTGAGACGAATGTTGCTGCGGCGAGCATCGAGGGCATGGTTCTGACTTCGAGCCGGACGTACCGGGTTGAACTGCGCGATTTGGACGGGCGAACGAACAAGGTGCCTTTTGAACTGGCGGTGACGGTTCTGACGAATCAGACGCCGCAGATCAAGCTGGTTCGGCCGCGGGGCGACCTGCGACCGTCGCCGTTGGAAGAAATCAAATTTGCGGCTGTTGCAAGTGACGATTTTGGCGTTGTCGCGTACGGCATAGGGTATGCGGTTGCCGGACGCGAAATTCAACACGTCGAGTTGGGGAGGAACGTTCCGGCTCGGGAACGAAGGTCGTTTGAATATTTGCTTTCGCTTGAGGAGTTGAAAGTTGAGCCGGACCAGTTGTTGAGCTGGTTTGTTTGGGTTGACGATATCGGGCCGGACGGTCGGGCACGTCGGACCAGCAGCGACCTGTTTTTTGCCGAGGTCAGGCCGTTTGACGAGATTTTCAGAGAATCACGCACCGGAGGCGAGCAGTCTGACTCGGAACAGCAGGGACAGGGCGGTGAACAGTCGGGCGACGATCCCGGGCGGTTGGCCGAACTCGAAAAACAGATACTGACGGCGACGTGGCGGCTGCAGCACGAAGCCGGCATGAGGAATGAAGGTGCGTACCGGACAAATGTGCAAGTGCTCAGGGATGTGCAGTCCGATGTGCTTGAGCAGGCGAAATCGGCGCTAGAGCAGGCGTTTGATCCGCGGATGGCTGTGCTCTGGCATTCTGCGACGACGAACATGGAATCGGCAGTGCGTGCATTGGACCGCGCCTCGAAGGACCGCAATTCCTTGTCCGAGGCAGTGGACTCGGAACGGTCGGCCTACCAGGCGCTTCTGCGGTTGAATCCGAAAGAGTACGACGTGGCGCGACAACAGGCTCGTCGCGGCAACCAGCGCCAGAACAGCCGACAGCAGGCGTTGCAACGGCAGCTTGATCAGCTTGATCTTGCCCGACCGGCAAACCGGTACGAGAGCGAACGACAGGCGCAATCGCCGCTCACGCCCGAGCGGCGCGAACAATTGCAGGCTTTGAACCGGTTGCGTGAGCTGGCCCAGCGCCAACAGGACCTGAACGAACGCCTGCGCGAGCTGCAAACAGCGCTTCAGGAGGCGCGCAATGAAAATGCGCAGAACGAACTGCGCCGCCAGTTGAAGAGGCTCCAAGACGACCAGCAGCAGATGGTGGCTGACGTCGATGAGTTGCGCCAAAGGATGGATCAATCCGACCCCCAATCAAACCTCGCTTCAAGACAGGCGCAGCTCGACCAGGTAAGGCGGGACATGGAACGGGCGGCGGATGCAGCGGCTCGAGGTTCGGTGCCGCAGGCTCTGGCCGCTGGAAGCCGCGCCCAGCAACAGATGCAGGAAATGCGTGATGCACTGAGAAGAGAAACCGCCGGTGAACTCGGCGAGCAATTGCGCGAGATGCGCGCCGACGCGCGGGAGCTGGCAAGGAATCAGGCTGATTTGGGGCGCCGACTCGAACAGATGACGTCAAGACCGCCCCGGACCTTGCGTGATCCGCCACAAACGGGCGAATTGTTGAATGGCATGGCGCAGCAAAAGGGTCGGTTGACGAATCTGGTGGACAGAGTGACGCGAGTTTCCGATGCGACGGAACAGTCCGAGCCGGTGGTATCGCGCGAGCTTTATGATGCTTTGCGTAGTTTCACGCAGGCGGATGCCGAGGCAACAAAACAAATGGAACAGGAATTGATCGATCGCGGCTTGATGACGCGCGCACTGTTCGATCGGTTGCGATCGACCGAGCAAAACGATCGTGCCAAATCGCTGGAGACCGCAGCGGAGATGCTGCGTCAAGGGTACCTCAATCAGGCGCAACAGGCTGAGCAGCGTGCCCGGGCCGCGATTGACACTTTGAGTCGGGGCGTCGAGCGCGCGGCTGAGAAAATGCTCGGCAGCGACACCGAAGCGCTCAGGTTTGCCGAAAGGGAATTGGAAGGGTTGACCGGAGAACTTGAGCGGGAGTTGGCCGCGGGTGGCGCTGCGATTACAAACGCACCGGCACAAACCGGCGAAGTTTCGGGGCGTGCCGGGGCCCAACAAGACCAACAGCCGAGGCGGACGGGTGAAAGAGCGGCGGAGACTGTTGACGAGCTCGCGCGAGCTTTGGCGGACGGTACCGATCGGGCCGGAGACGATGCGGAACGCGCGGACAGGGGACCGATCACTGGTCCGGGTTTTGCCCAATGGTCGGATCGGTTGCGTGAAGTCGAGGAAATGGTCGAGCTGCCTTGGGTGCGGGACGAGCTTGCGCGGGCGCGGGAGCGTGCGCGCCAGTTGCGGCGTGAATTCAGGCGTGATTTGAAGAAGCCGGATTGGGCGGTTGTGAAGCTCGAGGTATTGCATCCGCTCGTGGAAGTTCGAAAAGAGATTGCGGACGAACTTGCGCGGCGTGCGCCTGCCGATCGGCTTGTGCCGATTGATCGTGACCCTGTGCCGGCGCGGTATGCAGAGGCGGTGCGCCGGTATTACGAGGAACTTGGAAAATGAGCGCGGCGTTCTGGGTCAACAATGCCGGCATTGGAATGCCGTTGATATGGTTGGCGGGCGCCGGTTTGATTTTGCTGCTGGGTGCGGTTTGGAGTTGTCGGGGTGGGCGTGGTGGGTTGTGGAAAGTCTGGTGTGTGCTGCTGAGGGCCGGCGGGATTGCAGCGTTGTTGTTTTGTTTGCTGGATTTGCAGCGGATGGTGCCGCGGGCAACGCCCGGTGCGAACCTCATTGCCGTTGTCGCGGACAACAGCATGGGCATGCAGGTTTGTGATCGTGGCGAGCAAATGTCCCGTGGAAAACTCATGCAGTCGTTGCTTGACCCGGAGAAAGCAGGGTGGATTGGGGAGGTCGAGGGAGTTTTTGAGCTGCGTCGGTTTACGTTCGATTCACGTCTGCAGAGTGTTCGTGATTTTCGGGAGATGTCGTTTGACGGTCGGGCGTCGGCCATTGGCGCGACGTTGTGCGATGTTTCGAAGCGGTTGAGTGGGCGGGCGGTCGCGGGCATAATCCTTTTTACTGATGGGATTTCAACTGATAACGCCGAGGAGTTGATACGCGGGGTGAGTTTGCCGCCGGTGTATCCGGTGATGATCGGGCGGTCAGGCGGGCTTCGCGACCTTGCGATAAAGAGTGCTCAAGCCAGTCAAACCGCGTTTGAAGATGCTCCAGTGACCTTGCGTGTGGAAGTGACCGCCTGCGGTTGGCGTGGCGAGGAAGTCGTGGCGCGATTGTCGGACGACAGCGGCAGGCCCGTCATGGAGTTTGCCGAGCGCGCCCGGAAGGATCCGGAGATACTCGTGTTCAATTTTCGCTGGCGACCGGAGAAGGCGGGATTGTCTTTTTATCATGTGCAGGTTGGTGGCCGGGCGCAGATGGATTCTGCGGGCGCATCGGGAACTGTCGATGAAGCCACGCTTTTGAACAATGCGCGGACAGTGGCTGTCGAGAGGGGACGCGGCCCGTACCGTGTGTTGTACGTGGGAGGGCGCCCGAACTGGGAGTACAAATTCCTGAAGCGCGCATTGGAGGTGGACGATCAGATTCAGCTTGTTGGCCTTGTTCGAGTGGCTAAGCGCGAGCCGAAATTTGAGTTCATTGGGCGCGCGGGTGAAACTGGGAATCCACTCTTCCGCGGTTTTGGAGATCAGTCACGGGAAGAGACCACGCGATACGATCAACCTGTGTTGCTGCGGCTTGACACGCGGGACGACGCCGAGCTCAGTTCGGGTTTTCCACGCACGCCGGATGATTTGTATGCATACGACGCGGTAATACTGGACGACATTGAATCCGGGTTTTTCGAAGCTGTGCAACATGGCTTGATTCGGTCTTTTGTGGCCGAGCGCGGCGGCGGCCTGCTGATGTTGGGTGGAATTGACTCGTTCGCGGAGGGAGGATGGGGGAAGACGCCCGTGAACGCGGTTTTGCCGGTCTATCTTGATCGAGCAGAGAGTGCGAAGGGGATCGGTCCATACAGGCTTGAGCTCACGCGAGAGGGGTTCCTCGAGTCATGGGCAAGGCTGCGTGACAACGAGAAGGATGAAGAAGCGCGCAGGACTGAGATTCCGGCGTTTGATGTGCTGAACCACGTGGGTGAGCCGAAGCCCGGGGCGACGCTTGTTGCGAGGGCTGTTGACGCCGTGGGACATGAGCACCCGGCAATTGCCGTTCAGAGATTCGGTCGTGGTCGCGTTGCTGCGGTGATGATCGGGGACATTTGGCGGTGGGGGATGCGAAACGCCAAGGCGCGTTTGGACATGGAGAAATCATGGCGCCAGCTTGTACGCTGGTTGACGTCCGATGTGCCACGCCGGATTGAACTTGCGGTCGAGCCGCAATCGGGTGCCGCGCCCGGGACGGTGAGAATTGAAGCGCGGGTGCGCGATGGCCGGTTCGAGCCTGTCGATGACGCGTCAGTGACGGTTGAAATTCAAGCTGTTCCGAATCATGCGGTGTTGCGGACGAACGAAACTGTTGCGGTCGGGCCGATTCGTGTTCGTTCGGAGGCGTCGGATCACGAGTCGGGCCTTTACACGGCCAATTTTGCTGTGCGCGACAGCGGCGCCTACCACGTGACCGCTTATGTTACAAACTCGGTCGGGGCTGAAATTGGCCGTGCTGAAACCGGGTGTAGCATTGACCTCACAGGAGACGAACTCAGGTCGCTCCAACCTGACGCAAGGTTGTTGGCTGCGATTGCGAAGCAGACCGATGGCGAGGTGGTGACGCCTGAGCAGCTTGGGGTGTTGGCGAAGCGGCTGCCTGCCATGCGCGCGCCTGTAATGGAGTCGGTGGCAAAATCGGCGTGGCACACGCCGTGGCTGTTTTTGTTTGCGCTGGGGTGTTTCGTGGTTGAGTGGTGGTTGCGGCGGACACGTGGGTTGCCATGACGGGATGTGAATCGAGTTGTGCGGTTGAGTTGCCTCTGAAGAGGTGTCGGGGTTTTTTTGCGTTGCTTTTGCTGGGGTGCGCATTGGGACATGTACGTGCCGATGCGGTTTTGGTTTCGGGGACTGATTCGCCGGTTGTGATAGTTGTGGTTGGGGCGCCCGGTGCGACCGAGTACGAGACGAACTTTTTGCATCAGGCGTTGCTGTGGAGCAACCTGACCCAGCGTGCTGGCGCCAAACTGGTGCAGATCGGCGGAGACCTTGTGGGTGGGCGATCAGACCTTGATCGATTGCGTCAATCGCTGGCCGATCAATCTCGTGACTCGCGCGCGGCGCTTTGGCTTGTGTTGATTGGCCACGGCACATTTGACGGTGCCGAGGCGCGATTCAATCTGCGCGGTCCCGATTTGACGGCTGACGATTTGGCCGGGATGCTGAAGCCGTTCGAACGTCCGTTGGTGATTATCAACACAACGTCAGCCAGCGCGCCTTTTCTTGCGAAGTTGTCCGGGCGGAATCGAATTGTGATAACTGCCACACGCAGTGGTAACGAGCAGAACTTTGCGCGATTCGGCCTGTTTTTTGTCGAGTCGTTGTCGGATTCATCTGCTGATCTTGACTGTGACGGGGGCGTTTCGTTGCTCGAGGCTTTCCTTGCGGGGTCTCGGCGGGTGGCTGAGTTCTATCGGACAGAAGGACGATTGGCGACCGAGCACGCGCTGCTTGACGACAACGGGGACGGGTTGGGCACGCAGGCCGATTGGTTTAGGGGCATTCGGGCTGTGAAGAAGCCGGATGGCGGCCTTGAAGTCGATGGTGCTCGTGCGTACCATGAGCACTTTGTGCCGCCTCCGGAAGAGACGGCTTTGTCGGTCGAACTGAGAGCAAGGCGTCGAGCGCTTGAACTCGAAGTCGTCCGGCTCAGAGATGCAAGGGCGACGATGTCGGAGGCGGAGTATTTTGACCGGCTCGAGGCGGTATTGCTCGAATTGGCCGAGATTCTGAGACAGGGGCGGTGACAGGCATTTCGGCACGGTCTGTGCTGCACGCGACACCGAGTCTGTGACTGAGAAAACTGTATAGATTTTGCGCAGAGGGATCGAGACACAGGCAGGGAATAGTTGAGAAATGACAAGACGGGGTTGTGGCGAAATCAAAGTGGACCGGCAGTGGTGGTGGGTGGTGGCCGGACTGATCTTGATTTCCGGGTGCAGCACGGCGCATTACCGGCGGTCTGCCGATCGCGAGGTTTACCGGATCATTCAGCAGGTCGAGAACGGCGTGTTTGGTCGAACGAACAAATTCTCGATTGACACACGCTATTCCGGGCGGGACCCGGCGAGCATTGCGCCGGATGAAATAATTGGTGAGCGCATGTCAACGAACCGCCGAATTCTGAACCTCGAGCAGGCTCTTGATCTGGCCATTCGGAACAGCCGGGAGTACCAGAGCCAGCGGGAGCAGCTTTACCTTACGGCGTTGACGCTGACGGGATCGCGATACCAGTTTACGCCGCAGTTTTTCGCAAGGTCGCGTGGGGAAATCAACAGCAGTGTGACCAAGGACAACGTCCGCACCTGGAGCGGGTCAGCGCGAAACACGGTTGGTGTCAGTCAGATGCTCAAGACGGGGGGAAGCATTGGGGCGTCGATCGTGAACGATTTGTTTCGATATTACACGGGCGACCCGCGTCGTTCGGCGGTGAGCACGATTTCGGTTAACCTTGTTCAACCGCTGTTGCAAGGGTTTGGGAAGAACAGCGCTGCAGTTGAGAATCTGACGCAAGCTGAACGTAACGTGGTATATGCAGTGCGTTCGTACAGCCTTTATCAGAACCAGTTTGCAGTGAACATCGTGAGCGATTATTTCAATTTGCTGGGCTTGAAGGATACAGTGCGCAACAATTACACAAACTACCTTCGCCGGGTTGAGACCAGTCAATACCTTGCTGCGCGGGCTGTTGACCGGGTGCGGCAAAGCGAAGTCGATGACGCGCGGACGGCGGAACTTGGCGCACGGATCACCTATATCAACTCGCTGGCTTCGTACCTGAGCGCGTTGGACGCGTTCAAGACAAGGCTCGGCCTGCCGCTGTCGGAAAAATGGTACCTCGACGACATCGACCTGCGCGATCTCGAGTCAGCGGGGCTGATCCCGGTCGATATAGACAGCGAAGCCGCGTTTGGCCTTGCCGTGACAAACCACATGGAAATACTCAACGCAATCGACAGGTTCGAGGACAGCAAACGCAAGGTCCGGGTATCGGCAAATGCGCTCAAGCCGAAACTGAACCTTTTTGCTGATGCAAGCCTGACTTCCGAGGGCGACACTGACTACACGAAGTTTGATCCCGACAAGGTCCGCACCGGGTTTGGTTTTGAACTGGACCTGCCGCTGAGCCGACGCAACCAGCGGAACGATTATCGCGCGACTCTTATTTCCTTCGAGTCACAGTTGCGGTCGCTTGTTTCGACGTTGGACGGTTACAAGGACAGGATAGACCGGGGATTGCGCACGCTCGAGCAGCAGCGGCTCAATTATCTGAACAGGCAAATGGCTCTCGAGGTTGCCCGGCGACGGGTTGAGATGAACCAGCTTTTGCTCGAAGCCGGGCGCGTCCAGATCCAACAGGTCCGCGAGGCGCAAGACGCCCTGATTGCCGCGCAAAACGATGTCACCACAAGCCTCGTGCGTTACCTCCAAACAAGGCTCCAACTTCTTCTTGATCTTGGAGTGTTGAAATCCGATCAGTCGAAATTCTGGCTGGAGGATCCGATTGCGATGATGCGACCCGGCATACGACCGGGCAAATCACCGCTGTACATGCCTGAAGACAAGCTTTTACCGCCAGACCATTACCTTGAACCGGAGCAATGAACTGGAAGAACATTAAAGATGGATTAACCGCGAAATTGCGTGAACGGCCCGTCCTTTTGGTTGTGATTATTGCCGGCGTGATCGTTGCCGCCGGAATGTGGTTTTTCACCCCAAAAGCGAAGGAACCGGCGACTGCGTTTTATGAGGTCCGGCGCAGTGATTTCACAGTCTCGGTCGTTGAAGGTGGCACTTTGACGGCTGTGAACGAGATCAGCATCCGAAATGAAGTCGAGGGCGTCGCACGGATTATTTACATCGTTCCCGAGGGCACGTACGTCAAGAAAGGCGATCTGCTGGTGGAATTGGATTCCGCGCAGGCAGAGGACACTGTAAACCAGCAGAAGATCAGTTACGAGAAAGCAAAATTCGCTTTCAGCAACGCAGTTGCGCAGCTCGAAATCCAGCGCAGCACAACAAACAGCGACATCACGGCTGCGGCGCTGAAGTTGAAGTTTGCCGAGATCGACCTGCAGCGGTTCATTCAGGGGCAGTTGATTGTGGACCAGGTTGAAGCCAGCAACAAACTTGTGTCTGCTTTGGCACAGCTTGCTGTCAGTGAAGAGACTTTCACTTACAGCAGCAACCTCGCCGCCAAGGGATATGAGACCAAGCAACGCGTTGACGCAGACCGGCTCTCCGTGATGAACATCCGCAATTCGGCGATAGTGGCAAGCAACACAATCTGGATTCTTCAGAACTTCGATCACCCGAAATTACGCGAAAGATACGAGTCCGACGCACGCGAAGCACGGCGGGAGCTCGAACGGATCATTCTGCAAAGTGAACGAAAAATCGCTCAGTACGTGGCCGATTTGATGGCGGCATCAAACACGTTTGTTCTGAATGAACGCCAACTCGAACGCGCCGAGCGGAATCTGAACGCGACCAAGATTTATGCGCCGCAGGACGGCCTGGTTGTTTATCCAATGACGGACAGCCGTTTCAGCAGCGAGTCATTGATCGAGGAAGGCGCCACGGTGCGGAACAGGCAGGAACTGATCAAGCTGCCTGACACCTCCAGGATGAAGGTGACTGTCAGGGTCCACGAATCGCATGTCGGGATGGTCAAGCCGGGCCAGGTGGCATTTGTCGTGCTTGACTCGATGCCCGATCAGCGGTTTCAGGGGTATGTTGACAAGGTTGCTTTGTTGCCTGACACGCAGGCGCGATGGGGAAATCCAAACCTGAAAGTGTACAAGACGGAGATTATCCTCACAGATTTGCCGCTTGATGTTAAACCGGGCGTGTCGGCCAGAGCCGAAATCCTCATCACAAACATCGCCAACGCACTGTCGGTCCCAATACAGGCCGTCACCACTCTCAAAGGCAAACAGGTTTGTTACGTGGCCGACGGCAACAAAGTAACGCCAGTGCCTGTCCAGGTCGGCATGTTCAATACCCGCTTCATCGAAATAACATCGGGATTGAAAGAAGGCGACCGCGTTTTGCTGTCGCCGCCGTTTGATACACAGGAAAAGGACCTCGAAGGCGCAGTATTGGCGGCAGAAGAACGAAGCCGAATGCAGGTAACCAACCGTGTGCAACCATCTGCCATGTCTGCGTCACCGCCGGGCATGCCTGCGTCGGCAACGAACGGCCATGCCAGAGCAGCAGGCGTTGCTTCTGCCCAGCGGCCGGAAGTTGCAACAAGCAGTACGCCCAACGGCCAGCAGAGTTCCGACAACCGGAACCGCCCGCCGAGGTTCAACCGAGAGGAAATGCTCAAAGAGTTTGACAAGAACGGCGACGGTGAACTCGACGAGAATGAACGTGAAGCGATGCGCACTGCTTTGGCTGCCAGATTCGGTGCCATGGGCGGTCCTGCCGGCCCCGGCTTCAACAGGGAAGAAATGATGAAACGATTTGACAGCAATGGAGATGGTGAGCTTGACGAGACAGAACGAGCTGCGATGCGCGAGGCGATGCGCGCCCAAGGTGGGGGACAGAGAGGGCGTCAGGACAGGGCACCCGGCAATGCGGATGGCCGGCAGAGAGACATTCAACAGAGAGATTCCACTGGCAGACCCGGCGGCGGTGAAGGCGCGGCCCGAAACCGGTCATCAAGGGACCGTAGCCTTCCGCAAGGTGAGTGATCCCAATGTCAGACCGCGTCAGAATGACGATGCACTCGGATGAAATCATTCGCCTTGAAGGGGTGCACAAGACCTATTCGCTCGGCGACGATGTGACGGTTCATGCTTTGCGCGGTGTTGACCTGACAATTAGTGCCGGGGATTACGTCGCGATTATGGGACCCTCCGGTTCGGGCAAATCAACGCTGCTGAATCTGCTCGGATGCCTTGATCGACCGAGCACCGGCAAGTATTTCCTCGGGGGCGAGGATGTGTCGAAGATGGACGACGACACACTTTCCGAGGTTCGCGGGAGGCGGATTGGTTTTATTTTCCAGAGCTACAACTTGATAGCTCAGCTTACTGTCATCGAGAATATTCAGGTGCCGTTGCTTTATCAAGGGAAAGACATTCGACAGTACCATGACAGGTGCGTGCAGTTGGCTGAGCTGGTTGGACTGGGTGACAGGTTGCATCACCGGCCCAACCAATTGTCCGGAGGACAGCAGCAGCGCGTCGCAATCGCAAGGTCGTTGATCAATGATCCGCTGATGATTCTTGCTGACGAGCCCACGGGAAACCTTGACTCGAAGACGGGCCAGGAAGTGCTCGAACTCATCGACAGGCTCAACAAGGACGGGAAAACCATCGTTCTTGTGACGCACGACGACCGTGTTGCGTCCCGTGCGCACCGTGTGATCCATATGAAAGACGGAGTTATCGACCGTCAGGTGACGCTCAAAGACCGAAAGAACAGCACAGCCAACTAGATGTTGCCAGGTATGTTTACGTTCCAGTTTGTCAGCACTGTGCGGCTCGGCATCAAGAGCCTGATGCTCCACAAGCTGCGTTCGTTTCTGACGATGCTTGGCATCATTTTTGGTGTCTGTTCGGTGATAGCGATGCTTGCCATCGGTGAGGGCGCCTCGCACGCTGCCCAGGAAGAAATCAAGAAACTCGGGAGCAACAACATACTCATCCGCAGCCTCAAACCTGCCGAAGAGTCTCGCGAGGCAGCAGCGGGCGCGCGGCGCATGGCGATCAAGTACGGCCTCACTTACGAAGACGCGGCAAGATTGCATTCGACGATTCCCGGCGTGAGGCAGGTTGTGCCGATGCGAATCATCCGCGAAAACGTCCGGTTCAGCCGGAATGAAGTGCCCTGTCAGGTGATCGGGACGTTGCCTTCGTATCCGGAGGTTGTCGGTGTGGACATTGTCCGCGGGCGGTTTTTGTGCCAGTTGGATGAACTTCATCAGAACAATGTTTGTGTGATCACGGTTGGGCTTGCCCGGCGTTTGTTTCCATATCAGGACCCGCTCGAGCATTCAGTGAGGATAGATGCTTTTTATTATCAGGTGATTGGCATAATTCGTGAGAAAAACATGCCGGAACAGCGCACACAGGCCGGCAGGATGGAAGGCGAGCCGTTGGACAACAACGTTTATATACCTCTCTCGACATCGCGAACGCGCTTCGGTGAAGTCTTGATTCGGCAGGCTGCCGGCAGCTTCCAGGCCGAAGAGGTCCAGCTCCACCAGGTAACCATTCAGATGAAGGACCTTGCAGCGGTCGAGACCGCCGATTCGCAAATCAACACCATGTTGAAACGTTTTCACGAGCAGAAAGATTACGAGGTCATTGTGCCGCTTGCCCTTCTGCGGGCTGCCGAACGAACCAAACGCACGTTCAACGTCGTGCTGGGATCCATCGCGGCGATTTCCCTTCTGGTTGGTGGCATTGGCATAATGAACATAATGCTTGCGACCGTGACGGAGCGTACGCGCGAGATCGGAATCCGACGCGCTTTGGGCGCGAAACGGCGTGATATTACAACTCAATTCCTTGTCGAGACGGTGGTTCTTTCGGTTGGCGGCGGACTTGTTGGTGTGTTGCTTGGCATTGTGACTCCTTACATCGTTTCGCATTTCAGTGAGCTGAAGACCATCGTCACAGTCTGGTCGGTATTCATCGCGTTCGGCATTTCCGGTGCGGTCGGGATAATATTCGGACTTTATCCTGCAACTGCCGCTGCCAAGCTCGATCCGATCGAAGCTCTCCGGCACGAATAACTGGCAGGCTTCAGCCTGCGCCTGACATGCACGGATTCTCCAAGCGCTTCGCGATTGCCCGCGCGCATGACGGGCGCGCTCGTGCGCCTGCGCCGCGCTGATACGATTGTGGAAAAAAGCAACCCGCCGACAGGACTTCCGAGCCCTGCCGGCGGGTACCAACCCAAGTAACCTAACCAACCAGGCAGCCGGTCACCCGACTGCACCACATAGAAATAGCGATTTTCGTGCCAACTTTTGGTTGATGCGGATACCTCATGGGCGAAATCACATTGCCGAACTCAGTGAAGGGCGCGGCGAGAGGAAGGATCGCAGGCGGTCGCAACGGATTGTCTGAAGCATATCCCTTATTATCAAGCACTTGCGACTGAGATTTCACACTGCCTTTGTTGCCGGGTTACTCGGCGTACTTGACGTTGCAACCGTATGGTTGGGTTTCTGGAGTCGGCACTGGTTTCCCGACGAGCAACGCTTCGATTGCTGCTTTGACGAAATTTCGCGCAGTGCGTGGATCTCCACTACTTGCGGGGCGGTCGTCGATTGCGCCCTTATAAACCAGGACGCCTTGTTGGTTGATTACGAACATGTGTGGCGTGGTTTTCATGCCGTAGAGCTTGCCGATTGTGCCGGCGTTGTCGTCGATCCATGCCGTTGCTTTGATGCCGAAATCTGCGAACTCTTTTCGTGCAGCTTCGGGTTTGCGATATGACGGATGTTTGGCGTTGACGGAGTTAATGATGAGCCAGACGACGCCTTTGCTGACGGCCGACTGTTGGAGGCCCTGCATTGCGCCTGTTTTGTAATGGTTTGCGCAGAACGGACAATCGGAATTGTAAGCTTCAAGTACGACGATTTTGCCTTTGTAATCGGTGAGTTTGTGAGTTTTTCCGTTGATATCCGTTCCGGTGAAGTCCGGGGCAGGTTGGCCTACTTTGGCATCACCAAGCGCGACGAAAGCGCACCACAATCCCGCAACTGCTGACAACACTCTTGTTTTCATTTTTCTGTCTTTCTCGAACGGGTTTTGAAATTCAGCGTTTTTCGCTACGAGCCCGATCGATGATTAGATTAGCGCATTGGAGGTGATATTCAAATTGTAGCCGTTCATTTTCCCGCAAGTTCCAGAGCTTCAAGCACAAGCCCGGGTGTTAGAACGGTCGGCAGTACAATTGGTGGTTGATCGGTACGCCGCGGGTACACGACAACAAGGGGGACACCGGCGCGTCCGTGTTTTTTCAGTTCGGCGGTGATCTCGGGATTTGGGTCTGTGTTGTCTGCTTTGAAAGCGACGGCGTTGATGAGCCGGAGCTTTTCGCGGACTTCCGCGGTTTCAATTGCGAATTTCTCGTTTGATTTGCAGGTCAAACACCAACGGGCGGTGAAATCCACCAGAACAGGGCGACCTTCTGCGCGGGCTTTTTCGACCGCTTCCCTTGACCATGGTTGCCAGTCGATTCCGCCTTTTGTGTTTTGGCGGGCGGTTGCTGTTGCGGGAAGTTTGTTCAGATGCCGCCAATCCAAAGGCCCTTCAAGGATTGCTGCGCAACCGGCCATGCAGAATAGAATTGCGATGCGTGGGCCGATTTTGCGTTGGCTGATGCTGCGTTGGACAAACTCGCCCCAAACCCATGCTGCCACTCCAACCAGCACAAGCAACAAGCCCAGCCAGAGTATCCCACCGTCGCCGAATGACGGAGCGGTCAGATCAAACAGCCAAACTGCTGTGGCGAGCATCGGGAAACCCATTGCGACCTTGAACCGTTCCATCCACGGGCCCGGCTTGGGAAGGAATTTCAACCATGCCGGTTGCCAGCTAAGAAGGACGTAAGGCGCTGCAAGGCCGATCGCCGCCGAGACAAAGATCAGCAGAATCACGGTCGATGACGACTGCGCAAAAGCGAATCCGAGTGCTGCTGTCAGGAACGGCGCTGTACAGGGGGTTGCAAGAGCCGTTGCCAACACGCCGTTTGAGAAGGCCCCGAGCGCACCTCCTTTCTTGGCAAGGCTTGACGCGGCGCCGGGAACCGTGGCGCCGAGACCAACCTCAAAAAGCCCGAACAGGTTGAGGGCGACCAGTGTGACGACGAGTAACAGAGCGAACCGGAAGTAGGGGTTTTGCATTTGCATTCCCCAACTGGCGGCGCCACCGGCTTTTTGCACGGCAATAACAATTCCCGCCAAAACAAGAAATGAGAACACGACCCCAAGCCCGTACATCAAACCCATCTTCCTTACGCGTGCGGGCGATTCTTTGCTTTGCTGGACGAACCCGAGTATTTTCAACGAGATCACAGGGAGCACGCATGGCATGATGTTCAGAATCAACCCGCCCAGGAACGCCAACCCCAGCATCGCGATCAATGCGCCAACGCCGGGCGCGACACGTGTGGTGCCGGATGCGGCAGTTGGTTGAGTTGTGGTTTGGGTGGTTCTTGCCGAAGATGCTGGTTTGAGTTCGACCTCGACTGCGACGGGGTTTCCCCGGTCTTTGCCGGGGCGCCACAGAATGCCGGTCAGAGTCTGGGGCAAACCGGCGCCGTACAGTTTTACCTGTTTCAGCAGTCGGGTTTCGCCTTTGGCAGTGGTTTCCAATTGGACTGCGGGCAACACTTCGACGCCGTCGATTGGGTAAACAAGGAAATTGGCTGGCTGGATATTGGTGTTGGGGGCGACGATGATGGCGAGCTCGTGTAGGTTGTCTGCCGGGTTTTGATTCCAGTATGATGTTACTTCGAGGTCGGGATATCTGCGAGGGATTCGTTTCAACCAATCGTTGATTTGGTCGGCATCCGGAGACGCGCGTCGTTCAGTGGCGATTTCCAGTCGGGTTTTGGTGGTGCTTTCACCGGGGACGCATTCCTCGTAGCATTCCAGCCAGTCAACTTTTGCGGTGACTTCGCATTGGCCAAGGGTTGCGTTGCTGGAGACAGTCAATGGAACGATCAACATTGTTTTGCCGTGATAGACATAAGTGGTGAGCCCGCCGGCCACGTGTTCTTCCGGCGGGGGCCACATGATGTCGCCGGCGGTTATGAAGGAGGGCAGAGTCCATTCGATTCTTGTTGCGGCGCCGGATTCACCGGGGTTGCGCCAATAGGTGTGCCAGTTGGGGGCGCTTTCCATCACAATGCCGGCAAGGACTGTGTCGCCCGGGCGCGCGGCGGCGGCGCTCAGCACAAGGTTGACCGACGTGTTGGGTTGTGCCTGCGTTATCGAGGTTAGGGCAAACGCAACTGCGGCGGCTGCGGCGACAAGCAGCGGGAGTCGCCTTTGTTCTGGTCGCGGGCGGTCAGTGAAAGTGGTTGTTTGACAAAACATTCTCTCGAACATCACGGGGGAATGGTAGCCCAACAACTGTGAGTTCGCCAGCCAACGAAACGCGGCCTCAATTCGGCGAGAACCGGTTGGACATTGCGGCGCCGCGTGGATGGACGGTCCGAAGCAGGGCCTCGCTGATTTTGCATTGTCAAATCGGGACCGACACGTTGGTCTTGATTTGGCAACAGCGAGTTGTCAAAGTTGGCCATGGCAAGTCATTCAGAGTGGACCGATCTCGACGGCAGGTTTTATCTGCCGGCTGATGAGTTTTTTTCTGCGCATCCGCATTTGGCGTTGACGTACGACGACGTTACGTTGGCGACGCGGTATTCGGAGGTGCTGCCCGGTCAGACTGTTTTGGCAACAGAACTTGCGGAGGGGCTGCGGCTCAATGTCCCGATCATTTCGGCTGACATGGACACTGTCACCGAGTGGCGCATGGCAACTGCGATGGCGTTGAACGGCGGACTGGGGCTGATCCACTATAACATGTCTGACGAGGATCAGCTTGTTGAGGTCAGCAGGGTGAAGAATCACATATTGGGGTTGATCCAGGAACCGGTGAAGGTCACGCCCGATTTGCGCATTGGTGATGTGCTGAAAATGATCGAACGTCACAAGTTCAATTTCAGCACTTTTCCGGTGGTTGACGCCCAGAATCGCCTTGTCGGGTTGTTGCCCGGGCACGTCGTGAAGCAGCGCTATGCGCAACGCAAAGTCGCAGAAGCGCTCACGCCACGTCCGCAGGTCCAGACAATCCACGAAAGCGAGTTGGGCAACGATCCGATAAGCCGCGCGGACCGGTTTTTCACCGATCATCCGGGGATACACAAGTTGTTGGTTGTGGACAGCGAAGATCATTTGCGCGGTTTGTTCACACTGAGTGACGTTGAAAAAATCACGCTCGAGCGCAAGTCGCAGTTCAAGGCTGCTCGCGATGCGCGGCTGAGGTTGTTGTGTGGCGCGGCGGTGTCGGCAACACGGAATGCGTTTGGCGAGCTGGACCGCAAGCGGATACTCGGCCAAGTGGGCGCGCTGGTCGAGCGCGGCGTGGATGTCGTGGCGGTATCGACCGCCCATGGCCACAGCAAGGGCGTTGGAGACGCGGTCCGGATGATTCGCGATGCATTTCCATCGCTGCCGATCATTGCCGGGAACGTCACCACAGCCGCCGGGGTCGAGTACCTTGCCGATTGCGGCGCGAACATCATCAAAGTGGGGCAGGGGCCGGGATCGATATGCACGACGCGGATTGTTGCGGGGGTTGGCGTGCCGCAGTTGACGGCGCTTTATGTGACGTCGCGGGCCGCTGCGCGAAAGGGTGTGACAATCCTTGCCGACGGTGGGATCACGAAGTCGGGTGACATTGTCAAAGCTTTGACGCTTGCGCATGCTGTTGTTTGTGGCGGGTTGCTTGCGGGGGGCGATGAAGCGCCGGGCAACGTCGTGACCATCGAGGGAAAACGGTACAAGGAGTACAGGGGGATGGGCAGCCTTGCGGCAATGAAAGCCGGTTCTGCGGCGCGGTACGGGCATCAGTCGTCGCCCGCACGGAAGATCGCTGCCGAAGGCGTCGAAGCGCTCAAGGAAGCGTCGGGGCCGCTTGATTCGGTCCTGATGCAACTTGTGGGTGGGATTCAATCTGGGATGGGTTACCTTGGCGCTGTTAATTTGAAAGAACTGCGTGAGAAAGCGCGGTTCATCCGGGTGAGCCCTGCGGGGCAGCGCGAGGCGGGTCCACACGACATTGTTGAGATTAAAGTGGCCGGGTAGCGGCACAAGGGGTAAGAGCAGAGAGATTGGCGGCAGGCCGATTTTTGCTTGGAAGCTGGTGGGAATTGTGAGCCGCGAGTGTTGGTTTGTTGTTGGCAAAGCAAGACCGTGATGCTGGCTGCGACGTCGATGTTTTTGTGGCTTTGCTGGGAGAACTCAAACACCTCTTGCAATGCCGACGATGGCGGGGGCAGAATCAATGTTATGCAGTCACGAGCGAGTTGTTGGAGTTGTCGGTGCAAAGGAACAGGCGGGCGCCGCATGAGGTTGGCGTCGTTTCTTGAAGGCGGATTGGAAGGGGCTATGTCAACGCGCTTTAAAGGAATGTTCTGCAGACCGCGTTCGAGTCGATGCTCTTTTACTTTGATCGAACTGCTGGTTGTAATTGCCATTATTGCGATTCTGGCTGGGATGCTGTTGCCGGCGTTGGGGCGGGCCAAGACCAAGGCGCAAGGTATCGGCTGCATGAGCAACCTCAAGCAGTTGCAGGTGGCATGGTACATGTACACCCAGGACAACAACGACAGGTTGCCCGGGGTCAGCGGCGGGTCATTTGCGGGGTCGAACACGTGGGTATCCGGGTGGCTGGATTTCAGCAACAACAATCCGGACAACACGAACACTCTCTATTTGACCGAGGCCAGGTTCTCGCAGATTGGGCCGTATGTGCAGACTCCGGCGGTGTATCGATGTCCCGCCGACCGCAGCATGGCGCCGTTCGGGGCGAAGTCGTTGCCGCGCGTGCGAAGCGTGTCAATGAACTGTTGGATGAACTACCTGTTCGATGTGGACATTGGACAGGACAGATATGTTATCTTCAGGAAATACTCGGACATTCTGGCGCTTGGACCGTCGATGGCGTGGGTGCTGATCGACGAACGCGAAGACAGCATCAACGACGGCCTTTTTCAGACCGACCTGAAGGATCGGGGGGCGGCTGCTCGAATTGTTGACTATCCGGCCAGTTATCACAATGGGGCGGCGGGCATTCTTTTTGCAGACGGGCATGCTGAAATCAAAAGGTGGCGCGATCCGCGGACGACCCCGCCGATAAAGAAAGGAACCCCGATCACCCTCAATGTGCCGTCGCCGAACAATCCTGATGTGGCGTGGATTCAGGAGCGGTCGAGCATCCCAAAATAGGCAACAGACGGGGTTCCCGGGGCCGTAACCCGGAGGATGCAATTGGTCAAAGTGGCGCGCTCCCGGCGCGGTTGGTTTTTCCAGCGGGCTGGCAGGAGCGCGGCCATGCCTGGCCTCCACCAGCCGGTAAAGATTCGGTCGCCGGATTAGCGTTATCGAAACCGGTGTAGCATCGGTCGTCGGATTGATGCGCCCGGGGGCGGGTGCGCTGTTGGAAGAGGCGAAACGCCCAACGTGCAGTGCTCAACGTTCAACGCTCAAAGTTCAACGCTCAGCGGGGTGTGACGGAGCGGTATTCCTGCAACCGGCGCAGTTGGCACGAGATGACCGTTCGGCTGCTGCCCTGCGCTGAGAATATTTGAAATGACATCTGAACGATGGAATGGTAAGAATGTTTCCACTGACATGAACCGAATTCGACGACGCAGTTTTCTCGGGCGGGCCAGTCTGGCAGTTGCAGGGGTTGGTGCGATTGGGTTGCCGCAGATTATTCCATCACGTGTACTGGGGGCTTCGTATTCGCAGCCCAGCGCCAAGGACAGGTTGAATGTCGCGCATATAGGAGTTGGCGGCATGGGCAGTGGTCATCTCGGCTACATGCTTGCCCGGCAATCCCGGGGCGATGTGAATGTTGTGGCGGTGTGTGACGTTGATGAGAACCGTTTGGCTGCCGCGGTGAAAAGCACCGGAGGAAAAGCCACGCCGTACCGCGATTATCGGTACATCCTCGATCGGAAAGACATTGACGCGGTGGTGATAGCGACGCCGGATCATTGGCATGCGGTACAGACAGTTCACGCTTGTGAGACCGGAAAGCATGTGTATGTCGAGAAACCCGCCTGTTGCACAATCGAAGAAGGCAAAGCGATGGTCCGGGCTGCGCGCGAGAACAAGATTTGTGTCCAGGTTGGCTCGCAAGGCAGGTCGCAGCGCGAGGCTTTCCTTGCACACCAATACATAGCCAACGGCATGATTGGCAAAGTCCACACGGTCAAGTGCTGGCATTATGCAACGCCATCCGACGACAATCCGGTGCCCGACAGCGATCCGCCGCCCGAGCTTGACTGGGATTTGTGGTTGGGGCCGTTGCCATGGCGCCGGTTTAATCAGCGTTATTTGCACGGTGTTTTCCGCTGGGTGCTTGAATCCGGTGGCGGACAGATTCGCGACCGCGGCGCGCATGTGATGAGCAATGCGCTCCATTTCATGAACGCCGACAACACCGGGCCGGTGTCGATAGAAACCAAAGGACGCGTGCCCACGCGCGGGCTTTGGGACAGCGCCATCGAGATGGAAGTGACCTACCAGTTCAAGAACCCTGACTGGACGCTTATTTGGGCGCAACCGGGAGAAATGCTGCCGTACTTTGACCGCGAACGCGTGAAACGCGAAGGCATTCGCGAGGGTTACGGAGCGGTGTATTATGGCGACAAAGACAAATTGGTTGTCTGGGTCGGGGACGGCCAGGTTTACACCGAGAAAAAAGCAGTCGAGTTTGTAAAACCGCCAGGAGGCGTCGATGTCCCGAAAAGCCCGCGATTCGACCACCACGAAGACTGGTTCGAGGGGATCAAGACAGGCCGGAAGACAATCATGAACATCGAAGCCGGAGTGGCCACGGCGTTCCTTTGTGTGCTCGGCAACCTTTCGCTCATCATGGGCCGAAAACTCAACTGGGACCCGGTCAAACAGGAGATTATTGGAGACGAGGCTGCGCGTCGTTTGATGAGCCGTCCGCAGCGGTATCCGTATGTGCTTTGAGACCCGGGCTGAGACAGACTCTCTGCGTTTATGAAAACTGAATCGATTGTTAAGACAGCGGCAGGCGTTGGGATGGTCGCGGCGAGCATTGGCAACGCTGCGGATTCAACAGCGGTGAGCGAATTGATCGCCAGGATCAGAAGCAAGGATGACGCGGTGCGTGGTCCGGCATGGCAGGGTGCCGGGCCCGTTGGCGCGCCGGCAGTCGGGCCTCTGGCTGACGTCATGTCTGATCCGGACTTTGAAATCGCGCGTTCGGCCAGGCGCGCGATCGAGCGAATCGTCAGGCACGCAGGACGCCCCGGTGCGGACACCGAACGAAAAGCGGTCCAGGAGGAACTGGTGAAACTGCTGAAGCACTCGAATGTCAACGTGCGCCGGCTTGCAGCATGGATGCTGTCCGAGATCGGCGACGACAACGCGGTTGCGCCGATGGCAGAGCTGCTGGCAGACGTCGAGGCGCGCGAGGATGCGCGATGCGCACTAACGCGCATCCCGGGAGACAAGGCAACCAACGCACTCCGAAAAGCCATCGAGACCGCACCCGAGGAGTTCAAGTTCGCGTTGGCCGACTCGCTGCGCGCACGGGGCGAGAAAGTTTCCGGTTACCCGACTAGGAAACTTGTGCCGACGAAACAGACTACCGTGAAGGCGGAAGGTTAGCCAATCGCCGCGCCGGACCTGACAGGGAAATCTCATCGGTTTATCGGTGCAATGTGCCTTTAGCTTCATTCCGGTGAGATTTCCGGCTCAGAGAGGACGTTGGTAAATGCGGTAGGTTTTGTAAGTGTGCCCGCCGCAAACCTCGATGACTCTGCGCATTCTGATGTTGTCTTCCAGAATCCATGAAGCTTCTGCGGCGGTGAACCCGATTTTGAATCCGACCTTGAGTCCTTCGGACAACATGAGCGATTCGAGTCCGCGATTGCGATAGCCTTGTTTTACGCCGAGGGTGACTACGCGGCAGAATTTCGGGAGGCGCCAGCCGAGCATTTGCGGCAGGAGATTAAGTGCGCGTGGCGTGAGGAGCCGACCGCGAAGAGGTTTGATTGCCTGATTGAAGTCGGGCAAGGCAAGGAGGAACGCCACTGGTTCGGTCGGGGACTCGACCACCCAGACAAGGCCCTCGACGAGCAGCGGTTTCAGTCGGTCGGCCATGAAATCTATTTCTGCATCTGTCATTGGGACAAACCCCCAGTTTTTTTCCCAGGCGGAATTGTACACTTCTTTGATGAGGTTGATGTCGCGGTCGAGGCTTTGTTTTGTGACGGCGCGGGCGGTGAGGTCGGGGTTACGACGGCGTGTTTTTTCAGCGAGCCTTGCGAGCCGGTCGAGTGGAGTTTTCGAGAGTGGGACGATATAGGCCACGAGGTCTTTTGCTTTGGCGAAACCGGCGTGTGTTACGAGGTCGGCGTAGTACTTTGGATTGTAGGGCATCATGAAAGTAGGCGGGGAATCGAATCCATCGACCAGCAGGCCGCACTCGTCGTTGGTTGTGAGGTTCATTGGGCCGAGGATTCGTTTCATGCCCTTGTTGCGGGCCCAATTGATGGCGGCGTCGAACAGGGCGCCGCTGATTTCCGTGTCATTTATGGCTTCGAAGAACCCGAAGAACGCTGCCTGATCGGCGTGGAAACTGATGTAGTTGTGATCGATCAGGGCCGATATTCGGCCCACGTCGGCGCCGTTGCGCGTGGCGACCCACATCTGGATTTCCGCGTGTTGGAAAAGCGGGTTCTTGGGTTCAAATACCTTCTTGAGGTCATAGAGCAGCGGCGCGACCCAGTTCGGGTCATTCTCGTAAATACTGTAAGGTACGGTCAAAAAACGGAGGATATCCCCTCGCTGTTGTTTGAGTGGCAAAACATCAAAACTACGACTCATGCGCCCGGAAGTGTGCTTTTGATCTTCGACAGCGTCAAATACGGAGATTAAATACGGAGATTTTTCGGCAACCGCTTGGTTTTGATCAAGGCGCTACCACTCGGTAGAAACGGCACTGCTGTTGGTTAGATAGTGGAAGGTCGATCTGTATCAATTCACCTGTACTCACCACGGTCGTCAGCAGCGACCAATGCACAAGGTCGGCTGAAGTTTCGACGAACAGCGTTTTGCCTTCGTGGCACAGCACTTGTAACCGAAATTCACCCGACGATGCCATCTGAGCCGCAAGCCTGATTGCTTGGCCGGGGCCAACGACAACGTTGAAGCTGACCGTGTCGCTGAGCTCGGGGACTCCGTTGTCGGTCACACGCACGGCGAATTTGTTGGTTGTAGATTCGAATGCGTGGCTCGGTGTCCATGTGAGGATGCCTGTAATTGGATCCAGAACTGCGTCTCCAGGGGCTGGCGTTGCAAACGAATACGTCAGCGTGTTGGGTGGCAGATCCCCGTCAGTTGCTGTTAGCCGAACGGTCAATGTTTCCCCGGGCCCAATGATTTGATTGGGTACCGGTTCAAGCACAGGTTTTTGATTCACCTCGCGGACGCTACATTTGAAACTTGTCGTGGCATCGAGGGGTGGCAAGCCATTGTCCGTGACACGCACCGTGATCAGGAGCGTTCCCGGTCCTTGCTCTTCGGTTGGGCGCCAATAAAAAGCACCGGTGTCTTTGTGGATCAGTGCGCCGTCAGGAGCATCTTGGCCAAGCACAAAACTTAACGTGTTGCCTGGCACGTCAGGATCAGTGGCAGTAACTGTAAACGTCAGCAACTCGCCTTCATTGACGGTGCGATCCGGAATCGCCGCCAGAGTCGGTGCCCGATTGACCTCGTTGACTGTGACCTTGAACGTTTTGCTGTCACTCAACGGCGGATTGCCGTTGTCGGTGACTTTGACCGTAATTGTGTAAATGCCCGGCCCCTGTTCCTCGGTGGGTGTCCACGTAAACAGGCCGGTGGTTGGGTTGATTCCGGCTCCTGCCGGAGCGGTTTGGAGGCTGAAACTCAGCGCCTGGGCTGGCACATCGGTATCGTTTGCCGTGATAGTGAAGCTGAGCAATTCTCCTTCGTTCACAGTGCGATCGTCGATCGCCGCCAGAGTCGGGCCGCGATTGACCTCGTTGACTGTTACCTTAAACGTTTTGCTGTCGCTCAACGGCGGATTGCCGTTGTCGGTAACTTTGACCGTAATGGTGTAAACGCCCGGCCCCTGTTCCTCGGTGGGAGTCCACGTGAACAGGCCGGTGGTTGGACCTATCGCCGCACCGATTGGGGCTCCATCAAGGCTGAAGGTTAATGTCTGGCTCGGAATGTCAGGGTCAGCCGCGGTCACAGGAATCTTGATCGACGAGCCTTCGGCGACAAGATAAAAGCCCAAGTTGCCCAATGTGGGCGGAGCGTTTATCTCGTTGACCGTGACCGAGAAAGTGGTGTCGGCACTCAAACATGGAGTTCCATTGTCAGTGACGCGAACGCTAACTTTGTATGTACCCGGCCCCTGTTCTTCTGTGGGCGTCCAATTAAACACGCCGTCCTTTTCGCCGATTGATGCTCCTTGTGGTGCCTCGACCAGTGCGAACGAAAGCTCTGAAACCGGCGTATCCGGGTCGGTAGCCGTGACCGTGAGCGTCAACGTTGCCAACTCGCTCACGACCTGATCAGGAACTGTTGTGATTGCCGGTCGAGCAACAAACCGTGCCGTCACGGTTTTGTCGCTGTCCATCCTCAGCGACGCGGGTGTATCCGATCCGCTCAATGCACCGGACCAGCCTGCGAAAATCCAGCCTTCCTCTGGCACTGCCGTTACCTCCACCGTTTCGCCCGGGGCGTATTGAGCTTTGGCTGGTGCCACCACGACCGAGCCCTGGCCGACAACATTGACAGTCAGCAGGTAACCCGGTTTTGGAGCAAAGTTGGCCACCACGGTCATATTCGTAGTAACGGTGACGACCGCAGGGTTTGCCAGGCCGGTAATGTCGCCGCTCCAGCCGGTGAAAACGTGCGCATCGTCGGGTAGCGCGGTAATGGTGACCTGTTCGCCGTCGTCGTAAAGCAGTCGGTTCGGGTTTCGCTCTACCGTGCCTCCGGCGGTGGTTTCGACGTTGAGTGCCCACGGGGCGAACAGTTGCACCGATCTCAAGATGGCGCCGTTTTCGCCGACGGCAACCCATGTGCTGGCGCCAAAAGCGACGTCGTAAAGCACCGGGAAATCGCCTGCCTCTTCCAAGACCCAATCAGAGCCGTTGGTCGATACCAACACCACTCCGCCTGTCATGCCGCTTCTGACGCCGCCGACGAGCACGAACCGTCCGTTGGCGAAGCTTGCACCGGCAAGGTGGCCGTTTGGCTCCGGTAGAGGCACGGGGACGGTCTGATCCCAATCAACCAAATTCGTCGATTTCAAAATTATTCCTCCCGCGCCGCCCACGAGCCAGACACTGTTTCCGTAAGCGGTCATTGGCACGCCGTTTGTCGTGCCCGAGTTTTGAACTGCCCAGTTGATACCGTCGGGGGAACTTGCAATGAGCCCCAATGTGCCTGAGGCAACGAAATAGCCACCTCCGTAAGTTACGTCTTGGAAATGGTTCGTGGTGGCCACGGGGCGCAATGTCCACGGAGTTTCACCGCACAGTGAGGTGAGGATTGTGTTGAAGTTGCCGACAACCACACATGTTTCGCCGGCAAACGCGACGTCTGTCAAATGCGCAGAGACACCGGACGGGTTCATCTCCCAATCGATGCCGTTGGTGGACGTGAGAATCACGCCGTTATGGCCGGCAACGACGAACTTGCCGCATCCGTATTTCAGACCCCACAATGTCTCGGTAGTTGGGGTTGGCCGTTGGGTCCAAACCAGGCCATCGGGCGAAGTCAGCACTGTCCCGTTTGCGCCTACCGCGACGAAAATGCCGGCGCCGTATTCGACGCCCCACAGTCTGCCTGTAAATCCACTCGGCAATAAGGCCCACTGGATGCCTGTTGGATCCGGCGGTGGAACAGGGTTGACGGTGACCGAAAAACTCCGTTGGTCAGTCAATGGCGGAGAGCCATCGTCTGTAACACGTACTGTGAACTGAAATGTTTGGCCGGCTTGGGAGGGATCGGGCGTCCATGTGAGTTGGCCGGTTGCCTGATCGATTGTTGCGCCGCTCGGACCTTGGACGAGCTCCCATGTCAGGGTGTTGGTCGGCACGTCTGTGTCCGAAGCGGTGCACAGAGCACTGAGAGTTTGCCCCGGATCAATGGACATATTTGCTATTGCAGCAATTGCCGGTGCAGAATTGGCTTCCCGAACTGTGACCTGAAAAGTCTTTGTGTCGGTCAATTGAGGCGTCCCATCGTCGAATACAATCACAGTAACAGTGTAAACTCCCGGACCTTGGTCTTCACTGGGTCGCCACCGAAGCTGGCCGCTGACCGGGTCCAACGTCATCCCCGTTGGCGCTTCCGAGAGCACGAACGTGAGCTCGTTGCGGGGGAGATCATCATCCGTGCCAACGAGCGTCAGATTTAGTTCCTCGGACTCCTCCACAAACTGTGGACCAGGATCGAGAAGCCTCGGCGGTTCATTGACCTTTTCGACGATGATTACGAAGCTCATGTTGGTTGAAAGGGGCGGAACACCGTCGTCCACAGCTTCCACCAGGACGAGATTTGTCGTGCCACCGTCTGTTTCGCCCGGGGTCCAGGTCAACTGCCAAGTGACCGGGTTGAACGTCATTCCCGGAGGCCCTGACTTCAACGAAACCAAAACGCGGTTGGTCGGTATGTCAGGGTCGGTAACCTCCAACTGCAAGGTCACGGGAGCTTTTTCTGTAATGTGCAGGTCGGGGATTGGTTTGATCTCGGGGGGACTGTTTACTTCCACAACATTAATAACCAAGTTCCCCCACTCCGACGACGCGCCATGCTCGTCAATTACGATGTATGGTATCGGTTCCCACATGGGAGGATACCAGAAGAACGGGAAGTCTTCCTCTCCAGCGTATGGTAAATTGAAGCTCTCTGACGGCCTCCACTTCAACCTCCCTGTTTCGTAATCGAAGGAAATAGGACCTGATATGCTTTCCGGCCACGGCCAGGCGAATTGGTAACGCAAGCGTTGCGATGGCTGGTCGTAGTCGGTGGCCGGCAGATAAATCTCGTTCTCGGCGTTCTCGACGCATGTCCACACATAACGCCATGGCACGCAAGGTGGGACGTTGTCTGCGGTAATCACAATTCTGACAGTGAACAATGCCGTCGACGGCGGAACACCGCAGTCCGTCACGGAAAAAACAGCTACATTAGTCCCAGCAAGTCCTTCTGCGTAGCCAATCTCCTTACATGGGTCCACCGGATCACACTCCCCCGGTGTCTGGAAGGGGCAACCTGCTAAGGCCCATACGTCGCAGAGATCGCCATATCGCCAGGCGTAGCCAATTGGAGTGTGCACTTCCCAATGAAGTTCGCCTGTCTGCCCCGGCAGTGGGTCTGGGTCAACGGCACCCACCTGACAGAGAAACACCTCATGCTGTCCACATAGCGCAAAGAAATCGTGTTCAGAAAAATGCACCTCTTCGGGCCCGGAGATTATGGGCGGCTTATTCGCCAATGACTCCAATTCTACCAAGCCTGCACCGTCAGTCCCCGAACTGTAGTGCGTTCTAAGCAGGATGACATACCTGCCAGGCTGGTCCGGCGTAAACGTTGGAGTTTTTGTGGCTGGGTTGAGGAGCGCTGCGGAGGATTCCGTTGGGCGTTCCAGAACCTGCCACTGCCACGAGAGGGCAGTATTCGGGTTCGTTCCCAGATATCGCGTAGCCCCATTGGGTGCCTCGCGGCGATCAACGGTTGGTTGGTCGAAGAACGGGTATTCTTCGATCTCGGTGATGTCGGAATACCGTGTGGGCAGAATTGCGTAGGAGTTCGTGTATGGGCTATCGCCGTCGCGCTGGCTCAGAATGCCTATTGCGACGAACGGTTTGCGGGGCAGAAGTTTGCCGGGCAGATCGGTCAGACTGTTCGCTTCGAGCAAGAACACATTTGCATTGAAGTCTGCGATGAAGAAATCACGCGTTCCGGCAGGAAAGTTTGTGAGCCCTATGTCCATAACGACGTTCGAGACCATGACAAGGCTCCCCTCCAGCAGGTCCAGTTCGCTTGCCCCGGGCAGGGCCGACAAATCAAGCAACACGGGACTGGGCAATTGTTTCTCTATGTCGGCTCGGACAAGAGCTGTCGTTGTGTCGGAAATTGCAGCATCAAGTAAAAGCAATCCGTCCCGGTTCAGGAGCCGGCCAGTCACGCGGAGCAAATCACCGGCATGGAGATCGGCCACGGTGCTACCGCCACGCCACTGGACAGCGATCCCGGCAGTGGGATCTTGTATGAACACGAGCGTGTCAGGATCGGACGTTAGGTTGCGATGTGAGACGACAACGCCCTCCACAGAAAATAGCGTCGTTGCATTTGTGACGTCCAACGTTGTCGGGTCCAGTGTCAGGCGCACCTCGCGAATCGTGCTGACTGCGGGACCTGGGTACACGGTGACAGTTGCCACTGAACTCGTAGCTGCGCCACCTGCGTTACTTACCACAACGAAGTAATCACCGGCATCCGATGGCGCAACGTTTGTCAGAACCAACGTGGCTCCTGTGGCGCCTGCCAGGTTGGTGCCATTGTGAAGCCACTGGTAGGTAAGGGGAAGTAATCCTGTAGCGGTGCATTCCAGTTTGACGAACGCGCCTTCGACAGCAGTGACGCTTTCAGGGCCGCGGATAACCACAGGTCCCGCCGCGCTCAATACAGCTTCGTCGCTTGTGGTCGTTCCGCCTGCATTACTGACCTCGACCCTGTAAGCACCAAGATCGCTCGCCGTCGGATTCGTGATTGTCAGGCTTGGCCCAGTTTGCCCCGGCAAATTCGTGGAGAAATGAAACCATTGATAGCTCAGCGGGCCTATGCCTGTGGCCGTGACCTGCAGGGTAACAGGTCCTGAACCGTCGATGACCTGGCTTTGTGGGTGGGCCAGAATTTGCGGTATTGTTGCTGTCAAAGAGACAATCTCGCTTTCGCACTGACCGCCGATGTTTGAGACCACGGCCTGGTACTCTCCAAGGTGCTCAGCTGTTGGGTGTGGGATGATCAACTGTGCCCCTGTTGCGCCCGGCAAATTTGTACCGGAGTGCTTCCACTGGTATGCCAGCGGTGTAATGCCTTCTGCAACGACAGTCAGTGTGACCGAATCCGGAACTGAAAGCATACGACCTTCCGGTTGGATCACGATGCGGGGCGGCTCTGGAGTCCCGGACAAAGTGACCATGTCCAGCCTCCATCTGCCGGCGGGTGAATAGGACAAGCCTGACTGAATCGGCGCGTACAGACCTGTCCCCGGCACAAAATCCGAGACAATCCGGACTTGGAGTCCGGTCGCATGGTTCAGCTCTGTGTAAGGTGCCAGATCGAGCGTCAGTCCCGTCACAAAAACGTCTGCTGTGTCGATGGCAATGGTTCCGGCTTCGAAGAAATGCGCGCCGTTTGAGCTGCACAACACAGTGATTGTGCTGCTCGCGGAGGGCGCGCCGCGAAAATCAAATGTCAATCGGAGATCTCGCCACCAGCGTGCGTCGCAGGAAAAGCCCACACCCGCAGTCTTCGCTCCTGCTGCCTGCGCGGGGAAACCCGTGAGACTCAGAGCGAAGTTCGAAGCGGGCGGTGTGGGATCGGACGGACTGCCACCGAACGAGTCAGCAGTGACGCCACCCAGCAAAGAGTAACTTCCAATGCCAGCAGATGCCGACGTGGATGCCGTATCGTTGAAGTTCCATTGTGCAGCAATATGTTGGGCATTGGTTACCGGCAAGTAGAGCAAGTAACACAGAACTGCACTCGATAGAACAGGAACAGACAGCAGATTGCCAGTGCAGCAACGAACGCGCTGATCCGCCTGCCCGCCCGGGGTTTCAGTGCCCGCTGTGTCAAGCGCTCGAGCAGAGTTCGTCTGGGCAGGCACTCCTCGAGGGGACCGGCAGCCCATCGTCAATTCTGGTTTTGGCCGAATAGTTAGGATCCCGCGCCGGTGAGTGTCCGACTTCATCGCTTGGAACAACCTCGCAAGTCGGTTGAATGGTCTGAGCCTTCGGCTCGAGAAGCGGAAGCATTCGGGGATGCAGCGTACTTGAGAATGAGCAGCTCGGTCTGGGACGGAACTACGAATAAGGCGCGTCGTTCTCATTGAATTCTCCTGCTTGCAATGTTTCCTGACGAAAACAGCTCCAACGTTACTCGTTTCATTTGCCATTCGTCAAGCTCTGCTAAGCGCGCGCTCCCGAATCCCCGAATCTTTGGCCCGGATTTCATTTGACATCGACGCCGGTCAATAATGATGCGCCTGAGAGCCGCTCTTGGGCGTTTCAATGCGTTCACCCGTTGGTGAACAAGTAAACCTCAGCGCGGCGCAGCCGCAACCGAATGCGCGAGGCCCAAAAACTGCGCTGGTTGCAAGCATACCGCTGTGTCGCGCCGCGCTGAGAAGATTTCCGGCCCGAACTCGCAAAGGCTTGCTCGAATTGGATCACCTTGTCCGCGCCATCAATAACCGACCTCCATCAGAGCAAGATAACGCCCAGCCACCCACCAAGGCTCTTTCATGTTTGGATGAGTGTGTTTCCAAGAACCCTCCTCGCCCCCCGAGTACGAGAAGCGCAACGTCGGATGTGGAGCCAGTACCAAATACGTGATGTGGTCGCCTTCTGGTTTCACGCAGTCAATCATCGATCCTATAATAGCCGCGCATATCAAAAGTCCGACCAAGATGATTTTTCGGCGTGTTGTCATATCGGTTCGGTCCGTATGGCTTTGCATGAAAGCCAAACAGATGTCAGCTCTCAGGAGCAAGCGCAGATTGTGTCCCGGGGGGGTCGGGAGGCCGGGCCCCAGGTCCTGCAACTCCCCCCCAGAACAACCAATGACCGAAGAAACAGATATCATGAAAACTTGCATAATCTTTGCCCGCGACGTTGGCAAGGCGTAAAGGGCGCCATTTGCCAAGCCCTTGGTCACCCAAATGATAGATGGCATGGATTTCGGCGGGCACGCAGGCAAACTGCTGCATCCTTCGGCGCATTAACAGTCAAGGCGGCGGACAAGTCCTGGGTTGGCGCGGGCGGCTTCAGTGGGGCGGTGCGGCGGGCGGGGCATCAAGGCATCGGCGCACGGTTTCGAGCAGGTGCGTCGCCTCGCAGGGCTTCTGCAGAAACGCGTCGCCCTCTTCGTGGTTCAATATTCCCCGAGCCAGCTCCGCGCTGTAGCCGCTGGTGAAAATGACCTTCAGTTCCGGTCGGTCCGCGCGCAGTCGCCGCGCCAGCTCCAGTCCGTTCAATCCTCCCGGCATTACCATGTCGGTCAGCAGCAGGGCCACCGCGTTGCGATGCGTTTGCCACAGTGCCAATGCTGTTATGCTGTCGGCCGCTTCCAACACCCGATACCCGTGACGCTGGAGCGTGGTTTGCGTCAACAAGCGCACGGCGGGATCATCCTCAACGAGCAGGATGGTTTCCGTGCCACCGCGCGGCGATGGGACTGCCTCGACCTTCGTGGCTTCTGCGACCGCCGTCTCCGGCAGGGCGGGCAGATAGATTTCGAAGGTAGTTCCCCGGTTCGGTTCGCTGGCCACCCTAACGCAACCGCTGTGTTGTTTGACGATGCCAAACACCGTGGCCAGACCGAGGCCTGTGCCTTTACCCGGCTCTTTGGTAGTGAAGAACGGCTCGAAAATGTGCGGCAAGATTTCCGGCGGGATACCGCAACCGGTGTCGCTGACGCGCAAGCCGACGTAACGACCCGGCTGGACGTCCGGCAAGGTTGCTGCTTCGGCGGGTGCGAATTCGCGTGCGGTGGTCTCGATGGTCAGACGTCCGCCCTTGGGCATGGCATCGCGCGCGTTGACGGCAAGGTTCATCAATACCTGGTCAAGCATGCTGACGTCGGCCCGGGTCATCAACGGCGTGGGGTGCAGGCGCAACTCGAGGTGTACGTCCTCGCCGATGATGCGCTGGAGCATCTTGGTCAGGTTCGTCACCGTGTCGTTCAGGTCGAGGTCGCGCGGCTGCATGGCCTGGCGGCGGCTGAACATCAGCAACTGGCGTGTGAGATTGGCGGCTCGCTCGGCGGCGGCGCGAATCTGGCGCAATCCCTCCTTGGCGGTATTGGAAAGCCCTTCTTCCATGACCATCAGGTCTGTCTGCATTATGACCACGGAGAGGATGTTGTTGAAATCGTGCGCCACGCCGCCGGCCAACCGGCCAATTGTCTCCATCTTCGACGCATGGTGCACCCGCTCTTCGAGTCCCCGCTGTTCGGTGATGTCTTCCACGACACCTTCGTAGTATGCGACGCGCCCGTCGGGCCCGCGTACCGCTTGGGCGCTTTCCCGGACATAAACGGTGGTTCCGTCGGCGCAGGTCCAGGCGCTTTCCAAGCCGCGAACCACGCCGTCCCGTTCGATGGCTTCCTTGAAGAGGCGACGTGGATACTGCGGGTGAAAACCGTACTTTTCGAGGTTCTGTTGGGCCAGGGCTTCGAATGAGGGGTAACGGAGCATTTTGACCAAGGTTGGATTGGCGAGCAGGATGCGCCCGTCGGGCGTGGTGCGGTAAATGCCCACCAGCGAGTTTTCGAACAGACGGCGGAACCGCGCCTCGCTTTCACGCAGCGCGGCCTCGGCCTGCAACTGTTCGGTGATATCGGACACGGTGAACACGGCGCCCTCGAGTTCGCCGGCGGCATCGAACAGTGGCGCGCCGTTGATGGACAGCAGCACGCGCCGCCCATCCGGCCACTCGATTGCGTGGCGGACGTCGGTGACAGATTGGCGGGTGGTTATCACGCGGCGGAACGGCAGCTCTTCATCCGGGAACGGTCCGCCATCGAGGTCGGTGATGTGCCATGCTGGGTCGTTGTAAGTCCGCCGGGTGATGGCCTCGTTCGTCAGGCCAAGGATTTTCTCGGCCTGCGCGTTGGCAAAGATGATTTGCCCGTGCCGGTTTACAACGGTAATTCCGACCGGGCTGTAGGTGGTGATGCGCTCGAGCAGGGCGCGCTCACGTCGCAGTGCCTCTTCGGCATGAACGCGTGCGGTGATGTCCGTGATGAATCCTTCGAGACAGAGCAATGTACCGTCCGGGGCGAATACGCCGCAGCCGCGTTCCCACATCCAGCGGAGTTGACCGTTGGCGGTCCGGATTCGGTAAGTTATTTCGAAGGGTCGCTTTGCAGCGAGGGCTTGTTGCACGGCGTCCCAGACGGATTGACGATCCGCCTCGACGATGAGTTCGCCGTAAGCGGGGCGGTTTTCGAGGAGCGCGGACGCAGGCCAGCCGGTCAGGCCGGCGCATCCATCACTCACAAATTCCATCGGCCAGTCCGGACGGTTTTGGCAGCGGTAAGCCATGCCGGGAAGATTCGCCAGCAGTGTGGCCAATCGGCGCTCGCTCTCGCGCAGGGCCTCTTCCGCTCGCTTGCGCTCGGTGACGTCCTCGGCTACGCCCTCGATCCAGCCCTTGTCGGGGTAGATTCTGGCCGAATAGCGCGCCCAAAAGATCGAGCCATCTTTGCGGTAGAACCGAGCCTCGAAGTTCTTAATGGTGCCATTTTCCCGAATCTCGCGGAGCATTCGCTCGCGCGTGCCCGGGTCCACGTAGTTGTGCGCGGTGACGAATTCGGCGATGAATTCCTCGCGGCTGTCGTAGCCGAACATACGGGCCAATTGCTCGTTGCTTTCGAGGATTTTGCCGTCGGAAATACGCGTTCTGAACAGGCCCACCTGTGCGTTTTGGAACAGGTTGCGGTAGGTCTCCTCGCTTTCGCGGATTCTTTCTTCGGCCTGTTTTTGGTCGGTGATGTCGCGGGCGATATGCACTGCGCCGATGAGGTTGTCGCGCTCGTCAAGGAGCGGGTCGGTTGTAACATTGAACCAGCGTTCTCCGACCCGCATCTCGAAGCTTTCCCGTTGCCGGCTGACGCGCATCGAGCAAAATGGACAGCCGGGGATTGGCCCGTCAGTGTGGTGGAGGATGTCGAAACAACGCCGTCCGATCATCTCGGCCAGTGGGCAACCAAATGCCTTTTCCGCGGCCGCATTGGCGCGCACCACGCGCTGGTCCAGGTCCAGAATCCAGATCGCTTCCTGTACTGCGTCGAATGTGGTTGCCCATTCTCGCGCGATTCGTTCGGCCTGTCGCTGCTGGCGTTCCCGCTCTTCGACGGCGGATTTGGGTTGGAAGAGCAGCGGCCCGTTGTTGCCGATGAGTGTGTCGGCCTTGCTGGAACGCAGTGCGGCGAGGATCGCCTCAACTTCGGCGAGGCGCTGGCGCAGCTCGGCTTCAGTGAGGTGATTGGTCTGGCTCATGAATGTTGTCCTCCATTGCTCAGGCCGAGTGTGGTCAGCAAGGGAGCGGGATCGTCCAGTGAGCCGACAATGGTCCGGGGCGGGGGCGGCGACTCGATGAGCAGGGTGGGCACGACGATGATTCGGTGCTCGATGGCAGCTTGGTAGTCAACGAAGACGTCCACCACCTCGAGTTCGAAACGTCCGTGCAGGTGGGTGGCGAGAAGGCGATCCAGTGTGGCGCGGGCCTTGCGTGAGTTCGGCTCGTCGCCCGCAACAAAGAGCCGGAAGCGATATACCGCATGGTCGCCACCGGGCCGATCGTCGCGTGAGGAAATGTTTTGGGTTTTCATGAGCGCGGGTTTTCGGGTGAAGGTGGTGCGTCAAACAGAGAGGGTTTTTCTGGATGGGCCATTGCAGCGCGCCGGGCTCTGGCCTTGTGCATCTGCTCTTGGATGAGGCGGAGGCGTTTCAATTCGAGCTCCTTCATCTCGATTTCGTACGTCAGCCGTTGGGATTCGAGCAGGTCTCTTTCTTCCTGTCGCTGGCGGGCCGTGCCGGTGAGCACGTCGCCTTCGCCGAGGTAAACGTCCACCACTTCAAAGCCATTGTCGGTGAGGCGGAATTCGCGTTTCTGGTTCGAGTGCCGCGAGCCGCGGGATTTTAAGACCTGGAAAACGCGGTTGGTTTCGCCGAGGCTGAACTCGTAGTGGAGAAAGATTGCAGTGTCCACCATTGAGGAGATTTCGTTGCCGGAGATTTCCATGTAACTGGTGGCGCCGGTGATCTGGTTGAGCAGCATGATGGTGATGCCCCGCTCCTTGCAGGCGTTGAGCAGGCGCATCAGATACTCGAAGGCCGCCTGCTTGCCGCCCATACGATAACAGGCCGAGATGGCATCCACCACTACGTGGGCAGGGCTGAACGCCTCGATGCGCTCGAGGGCGGCAAAGTAGTGCTCTTCAGCGCCCAGGGACTCGGGGTAACGGGTCAAGAAAGCCAGCCGGCCCGCTTCAATGTGCGGCTGCAAAACGACGCCCGTGCTCAACATGTTGTTGACCATGGCCGCGTCCGATTCCTCAAAGCTGATGTACAGCACCCGTTCGCCGCGTGCGCAGGCAGAGGCGACAAACGTGGCCGCGAGCGTTGTTTTGCCCGCCCCGGGCAGTCCGGCCAGCAGAATGCAGGAACCCCGGCGGTAGCCGCCGTCGAGGATTTCGTCCATGCGCGCGTTGCCGGTCGAGATTTTTTCGCCGAGCGGTTTGTGTCGCAGGCCGACCGAGGTGATGGCGGCCATGCGCAGGCCTGTGTGGCTGATCACGTAGGGGTATTCGTTGCGCCCAAAACCGGAGCCGCGGTATTTGACCACGCGCAACCGTCGTGTGGAAATCTGCTCGGTGACACGGGCGTCCAGCGCGATGATGCAATCGCCCATGGACTCGAAGAAATCCTCGTAGATCGAGGCCTCGCCGCGCAGTGAAGGGCGGAAAGTGAGGATTGTTGTCAGGCCGGCGGCTTGCAGCCAGTCGTTGAGAGCGTGGAGTTCGTTGCGGACCTGCCGGGGCGTGTCGAACAGGCGCAGGGCCACTTCGAGGGCGTCAATGACGATGCGCCTGGCACCCATGCTGCGGCACTTGCCGGCGGCTATGGCCAGCAACCCCTTGAGGCTGAAGTTGCCGCTGCGGAGGGTCTCGGGTTTGAGGCGCGCATCGAGCAGGAAGAGGCGGTTTTGCTCTTCGAGGGCGGGCAGGTCCCAGCCGAGCGTGGCGGCGTTCACGCGAATCTGTTCAGGCGGTTCCTCGAAACCGATGAAAATGCCCGGCTCACCGTGGAGCGCGCCCCGGTAGAGGAACTCGAGTCCCAGTAATGTCTTGCCGGAGCCGGAGGCACCGTTGACTACGGTGGTTCGGCTGCGGGGCAGGCCGCCTTCGAGGATTTCATCCATGCCTTGGATGAACGTGGGTGCTTTTTCCAGGCGCGCGGTCGCTGCAATGCCGGGGATGCGGGTGTTTCGCGGACCGTCTGAATCGGAGGGCTTTTTCGTGTGCGTTTCATACGCCATGTCAGGCCAAGTGGACCACACCGTTGGCGTCATGATGCTGCCCGCTGACAAGTTGTCAAGCGCTGGCCTGCATGGTTTTCAGCGCGGCGCGACGGAGTGGCAAGCCTGGAACGAGCGCATTTATCTCGCCTCGATCATTTGGTTCCGGCTGCGCCGCGCTGAGCAGATTAGATCGCCCAGACGCCCGGAAGCGAATCGCATTGCTTGAGTGGCTATGCGAAGCGCCGGGCGAGGCGGGTTATTCAGCCAGAACCAGGCAAGAGCCGCGTAGTCGGCTTGGTACTGAGCACGGACGTATTGCACAGCGCGGTCGAGGTCGCCTTCATTGCGCATCCACGAAAGTTTGATCCATGGTTGCGGTTTGCCGACCGACCATTCGCCTTGAAGCATGCCTTTTTCCTTTGCGCGATTGTACTCGGTGGTACCGGGCAGCGGAAGCAGTCTGTGGACGTTTGCCAGAGTAGGTCTTATGCGGCGAATGAAATCCGCGGTCGCACGTAGCGATTCAGGCGTTTCGGCAATCGAGCCTATGAGCCATGACGTTGTAAGAAGTAGACCGTGCCGCTTTACTGTCTCAGCAGCTCGACGGTTCATTTCCAAGGTTGTTCGCTTGCCCATTGCGTCGAGCACCCGCTGAGAGCCGGACTCCATTCCGATGCTCACGACTCTCACCCCGGCATCCCGGGCAAGGCACATCAGTTGGTCAGTTACGTGGTCGGCGCGCAAACGTATGCGAAACCGCAGACCGAGGCGTGCGGCGGTTATAGCCTCGAGAAGGTTTGAGCAGTGTTCGATGTCGGCCGAAAAAGTGTCGTCGAACACGTCAAGATTGCGGACTCCGATTCGCTGCAATTCTTCCAGTTCGCGCAAGACATCGTCTGTGCTACGTCTGCGATACGTCTGACCATACTTCGAACAGAAGCTGCAGCCATATGGGCATCCGCGCGCTGTCATGATGGAATCGACCGCGCCAAAGATGACGTTGAAGTACGGTGATCGGCTTGCACCTCCGCTCAGCCACGGTCGCTTTGGCGCGCTGATAATCGCCGGTGAATCCCATGGGTTTACAATCACACGACCGTCAGACCTGTAAACCAGTCCGGGAACGTCCTCACGGGTCTTGCGTCCTTGCAGGTAGAGGGCAAACTTTTCAATCGATTGGTCGGCCTCTCCACAGAGCAGATAGTCAAGCCCCGGTATTTCAGCCATCGTCTCAACGGGCCGTAGCGTTGCGTGCGGTCCGCCACCGACAACGGTCGCCTCTAGCAAAACAGCTCGGACACCATCGACTATGGCGGCGCTCATGTCCAGCGACGGCGAGAAGAAGCTCACTCCAACGCAATCCGGTTCAAGCTCCCTGCACACCCGCACGACCTGTTGCGGGCTCAGCCGTGGGACCAGAGCATCGATGATGGTGCACCTGTGCCCGAATTGTTCGAGTGTCGCGGCCATGTATCCCAATCCAAGCGGTGGCCATGCACCCGCTGGAGGCCGCCTGTTTGGGTTTGGTGGATTGACCAAAACAAAGTGCATCGGATGCTCTGAGGGCGAGGTTTTATTGGTGTTCAGCGCGTGTCGCCACGATGGCCTGTGGAGACACAGGTGATCCTTGGGCCGGGTTCTTTCTCTTTGCGAGGTAATCTCGAAACACATCTTCCAGAGTTACAAAGTCAGCTTTCATCCTTGCAAGCCAGTCAAGCAGTGAACTTACACGCTGATACATTCGGAGCCGGTTCTCATCGGCAAGCCAATGGCGAAAGCCGAACCCGAAATGCTTCTTGAGGAGGAGGTCGCGGAGGCAGGGCTCCTTGGGCCTGGCAAGTTCTGGACCACTCGGCACCAAGTCCTCCGCATGAAGCTGCAGATTGAGAGCTCGCTGCTTGAGCAGACGGGCCTCGATTAAAAGGATTGCCGAGAACATGCGCATTCCCCATGTCCGAAATGTTGCGGCCGCAAGGCGTCCGTAGGGGACAAGGAGGCTCGATGTAGGAATCTCCAGCAAGTTTCCTGTGATAAAGGTTGGTCGCCGCGGCGCTGCAAGCCACGGGTTCGAGAAAGGGTAGCTGCTGAGCAGTCCCAGCCTTTGCGGTGTTGCGCTCGAGTCAACGTGATAGCCAAGCTCCGATAACAATTCATATGCAACGCCGCTGGGACGTACCCAGGCCGGGGAGCGAAAGCATAACGGCGCATCGCCATAGAACTCAGCAAATACTTGCTGCGAATGTTCGAGGAATCTCAGGTCCTGCCGTCGAGTTGATTGGATTGCGGTTACCTCAGCGAGGCTGTGCTCGTGGCTGTGTGTGCCAATCTGATGGATGCTTTGTTTCAAAGAAAGAAGAGCGGTTTTGAAAGGTCCACCAGCGAGCATTACTGTTGGCACAAAGAATGTCGCAGGGATTGACCGCGCATCAAGCCAGTCACGAGCGCGCGGGATATCATCGGGATGACCCCACGGATGCAGGTCAATTGTGATCGCGAATTTCATCAAGCTCGATTGTATCGTCGAGAATCCGCGTAGCAATTGCAAGTTGGGGGAACTTTCGAGACTCTTGTCTTCAAACAGTTCGACCACTGGTCGTAATCTCATCTCCCCCCATGGGCGACGAAATCGCCCCGTTCAGTGCGGCGCGACGGAGTGGCAGGCCTGGAACGAGCGCATTTATCTCGCCTCGATCATTTGGTTCCGGCTGCGCCGCGCTGAGACTATTCTGGTCGTGTGAGCTGGTTACGGGCAGCGACAGCCATCTTTGCTTTCTCTTTGCTGGCCGCGGCAAGAGTCGGCTCGACTCAGCAACTGCAACTTTTGTGGACTGTTCAACCTCGCGGCCAGGATTACTTCTAACAGTTCCCCCGCCGTTGGGCCTGACGGAGAAGTGTACTACGTTTGCGATTCAGTCCTTGAAGACCATAAACACCGACCGCACCTGTACTGTCTGGCGTCGGACGGCAGTGAAAGGTGGCGACTGCCGTTGCCGGGCGCCAGCCAAGGTGGCAAACCGGCCATAGCACAGGATGAGACAATTTACGTGAGAACAAGAGCAGGCCAGGGCTCTGGCCGCGCATTGGTTTGCGTCGGTACCAGCGGCCATGTCCGCTGGCAAATGAATGACACCGGATCGAATGACCCTGTCGTTACCCCCGAGGGTGACGTGTACGTTGGAACCACGAAAAACCAGTTCATTGCAATTGCGCCGGACGGGACGAAGAACTGGAGTACGGACATTCCGGCCTTTGCCTCGTCGCCGGCGGTAATCGACAGTGCCGGACGCATCTATTTCGGCACTGGTGATGGTTATCTGCACGCATTGTCGCCAAATGGTGAATCCTTGTGGGTTGTTGAGACTGCCGAACCCCAAATCTACATGGACGTGCCACCACCAGGACCCCGACCACGGAAAGAGCACCCTGGAATCTGGTGGGGTGGTGAAAAACGGTGGCGGTGGTCCCAGCGCGTTGGAGAGGCAATCGCGGTCAGGAGCGCGCCAGTCGTCGCCCGGTCAAGCTCGGAACCGCAAACAAGTAAGATATGGCAATCGTGTTCTTTCGTCTTCTTTCCTTTTTTTGGCTAACCGAAAAGACCGACAAGTGATTTTTCGGCTAACCAGAAAAGGACCGTTGGTTTTCGGGATGGGGAACTGGTATTGGCCGCTGTCCGCGCAGGCCGACACAGGTCCTGTCGCAGTAACGATTTCGACTGGTCATCGCCGCTTTAACCCGTAGGATCGCCGAGAACTTTTTGATTACATTTGCATGATTTCTGCCCGATTAATGCTTGTAACGGCGCTGGCAGCAGCGTGGTGGTGTTGTACACCAATCCTTTCGGCTGCCACGTTCACCCCGCTGATCGAGTTGTCGGCACCCAAATTAAAGGCGTTCTCTCCGCCTTTCCCCGGCGGTTCCTATCAGCCTGAACACTTGGTGGACGGCCTTGATAACAGCGAATACTCGAGCGCCAGCAACGGCACCAATACTTTTGTGGAGTTCGAGTTCCCCAACCCGGTATTAGTGGCGGCTTTCCGGCATCGAGACCGCAATGACCCTGCCACCGTGGCCGCCTCCGAACTCACTTTGTATGACGGTGATGGTCGGCTGGTGCAGACCCTGCCGGTCACTCACGTCAATCAGCGGGCGGGGGAAACCCTTGTCACTTTGCCGGCGCCGGTCACCGCCAAGACCGTGCGTTGGAAAGTCACTCGCTTGGGCAGTCAATATGCCACCGTGGGCGGAGCGGAGATCACATTTTACACGGCAGGTTCGCCGGAGCCTGTCCCCACCCGACTGCGCCTTAAAGTCTCGGCCCTGCCTTTTCAGCGCCGGGACGTCAACACACAGCCGTTTCGCTTGGAAGTGTTTTATCCTTATGCGGCTGGCGGCGATGCCACGCTGCAGATTGGCGCCATCACCAACCTCAACTTTGCTTTGCGCCCCGGCAAGCAGATCTTGGAATTCAACCTGCCGGCGGTGGACAAGGAGACCGAATTGAGCATGTCGTTGTCGGTAGCCGGCTTGCTGGTGGCGAAACAACAGTACCGCCAAACGCCCGTTCGCCCGCTGACCGTTTACGTCCTGCCGCATTCACATACCGATATCGGTTACACTGCCTTGCAAACTGAAATTGAAAAGAAACAGGTGCAGAACCTCGTTGACGGCATGGCTTACGCACGGCGCACCGCCGACTATCCAGAAGGCGCGCGTTTTGTGTGGAACGTCGAGGTGCTCTGGGCGGCCGACCTCTACCTGCGCCGACTGGACGAAGTGCAGCGCAAGGAGTTTTTGCAGGCCGTCCGCCGGGGCGAAGTGGCCCTTTGCGGCATGTACCTCAACGAGCTGACTGGTGTCTGTCGTCCGGAAGAATTGCTGCGCCTGTTCCGCTTTGCCACCACTCTGGCTGCGGCTACTGGCGTGCCGATTGACACCGCCATGATCAGCGACGTGCCCGGTTACACATGGGGAGTCGTGCCGGCCATGAACCACGCCGGTATCAAATACTTCTCGACCGCACCCAATTACTTCGATCGGATCGGAGATATTCTCCTCGAGTGGGAAAACAAACCATTTTATTGGCTTGGACCTGATGGCCGTTCCAAGGTGCTGGTGTGGATTCCTTTCTGGGGTTATGCCATGTCGCATCGCTATCACCAAATGTCCCCGCGCCTGGTCGAGGAGTTTTGCGAAGGCCTTGCCAAACGCAATTACCCTTACGAAATTGCGTATGTTCGCTGGTCTGGCCACGGGGACAACGCCCCGCCGGACCCGGCCATCTGTGATTTTATCCGCGACTGGAACGCCCAATACCAATGGCCACGCTTTGTCATCGCATCGGCCAGCGAAGCTTTTCGCCAGTTCGAAGCCCGACATGGTCACCAACTACCTGTTGTCCGCGGCGAGTGGTCCCCTTACTGGGAGGACGGGGTCGGTTCCAGTGCCGCCGAAACCGCTTTGAACCGCGCCAGTGCCGATCGCCTTGCGCAGGCGGAATCGCTGTTTGCCATGTTTCAACCTGCCGCTTACCCCGTTGCCGCGGCTCATGATGCATGGAATTACGTCCTGCTTTACTCCGAGCACACTTGGGGCGCATGGTGCAGCGTGAGCCAGCCCGAACATCCCGAAACCGTCAGTCAGTGGGCAGTCAAGCAAAGCTACGCCCTCGAAGCGGCGCGCCGTTCCAGTGAACTGCACACCCAGGCCCTGTCCCTGCGCGATGGTGCGCCCGTCCATGGCGCGGTTGACATCGTCAACACACTCGGGTGGCCGCGCACCGAATTGGTATGCGTGCCGCAGGACCTGTCGCGTGTCGGCGACCTTGTCTTGGACGACCGCGGGCGGGCCGTACCGGCTCAGCGCTTGCGTGACGGCAGCCTTGTGTTTATTGCAGAGAATGTCCCACCACTGGGCGCAAGACGTTATCGTTTGGCGGACGGACCACCGGCGCCCATCCGGAAAAGCGCCTCGGTCAAAGGCTGCACCATGGCCAACGACCGCCTGCAACTGGTCCTTGGTCCCAAACGGGGTAGCATCACGGAACTCACTATGTCCGGTCAGAAGGTCAACCTCGTGGACTCAACCGCCGGCGAAGGACTCAACGAATACGTCTATTTCAACGGCGATAACCCTGCCGAAGCCCGGCGACCGGTAAACGTCCGGATTGAAATGGGCGAACCCGGCCCTTTGGTGGCCTCGTTGATAGTTGAGAGCCGCCCTGCCGGATGCCGTTTGCTCCGGCAAGAGTACCGCCTCGCGGCTGGCGCCGATTATGTCGAATGCCTCAACTTTGTGGACAAAGAACGGCTTGCTGCCAAGAGCTACCTCGCTCGCGAAGGCAAGGAGAGCTTGAACTTTGCTTTCCCGTTCGCCATTCCGCGCGGCGAATTGCGCCTTGGCCTGCCGATTGGTGCCATCCGACCGCACGCCGACCTTCTACCCAGCGCCTGCAAGAATTGGTTCAGCGTCGGGCGCTGGGCCGATGTTTCCGCTGCCGGGCTTGGCGTAACTTGGGTGACTTTGGACGCGCCACTCGTGCAGGTCGGTGGCCTGACCGCCAATCTCCTCAACAGCCAGTCGGACCCGAAGGTGTGGCGCGCAACGGTCGAACCTACGCAGCGAATCTACTCTTGGGCCATGAACAATCACTGGGGGACCAATTACCGCGCCTACCAAGAAGGGCCGGCATGGTTCCGTTTCCTCTTATGGCTCCACGGTCGCTCAGACGACGCCGACCGCGAACGCTTTGCTGTCGCTGCCAGCTTCCCGCTGCTTGCCGTGGAAGCCAAAGGCCCTGCGCCTGTGGCATCCCTGTTCCGCATCGAGCCGGAAGACGTGGACCTTCTTTCCCTGAAGCCGAGCGACGATGGGCGCGCGCTGATCGCACGCCTTTACGGTGCCTCGGGCAAAACCCGGCAGGCTGCGTTGCGTTGGGGCAGTTTCCGCCCCACGGCCGTTCACCTCAGCGACATCAGCGAAACTCCGGGGCCTGTGGTTCGCAACACTGTCACCGTCCCCGGTTATGGCGTGGTTACCTTGCGCTTGGAACTCTAGCTGACCAAAGGAATGTAGAGAACGGGACGAGTCGGCAGGTGAAGAGATTTTGATTCGAGAGCTGATTAGACGTCCCAAGCTTCTGTTTGACTGTCGGGAGTTGCTGCGGCATCTCGCGCCCAAAAAAGGGACAGACACGGCTTTTGAGGGCCGGCAAAGCCAATAGAGGGACAGACACGATATTTGCCCCGAGCCATCGGATTTCTGACACACCGGACCCGACCCAAGCGCAGGTTGCGCGATCGAGGTTACCGGG
>Ga0078972_1002773_pt1 | contig 56149 bp, 48 predicted proteins | sample YelNatPaOPGAMG01_FD_67568 | JGI IMG/M metagenome (GOLD analysis project Ga0078972, IMG submission 67568) | Hot spring thermophilic microbial communities from Obsidian Pool, Yellowstone National Park, USA - OP-RAMG-01 (SPADES assembly) (version 2) | ecosystem: Environmental > Aquatic > Thermal... | reverse complement strand
TCGCGCACCACGCCCTGCATGCCGTCGTGATAGCGGGAGATATCTTGTAGCGCGCCGCCTTCGCGCACGGCGGTATAGAACTTGTCGTACCACTCGACGAAGTCGGTCTCGAACTTCACCAGGAAAATGCCCATGCCCGGGATGACGCACAGATAGGCGAGAAACACGGGAAGGTCGTAAATGGTCGAGGCGCGCAGCGGGCCGATGACCGGGTTGGACGTGCCCGTGGTGAACCAGAACACCAGCTTGTCGGCCCACACGCCCAGGTTGTAGAGCACACCACCGGCCATGAGCGAGAGATACATCTGCTTCGGGCGGAAGCAGGCCAGGCTGATCGGGCGCACCACCGGAAAGTTGCGCAGCACCAGCCACAGCATCAACACCCACATGACGAACTGCCCGCCGAGAAAACCCAGCAAGAGCCCGTCGAGCCCCCAGGGACGGGCGATGTACGACATCAGCACCGACATGCCGTAGCCCAGCCCATACAGGCCGACGATGGCGCGATACTGCTTCAGACCCGAGAGAAACACCGTCGTGATCCAGAGGTTCGACAGCAGCGTCAGCCCCACCACGATGAGCACCCGGTACAGATTGCTCACGCCATCGAAGCCCAGCAGCGCGGTCAGCCAGCCCAGCCCGCCACTGACGGCCGTGGTCACCAGCACCACGCCGAAGTAGGCTGGGGCGATGTCGTCCTTGCGCTTTTCGAACAGCCGGTCGGCCACCCAGCGGGTGAAGCCCAGTTGCAGCCCGCCGGTCAAGATCAGCGAGGCCATGATGAGGTAGGTGACCGTGACCTGGAATTGGGTGATGAGCGTGTCGGGCGTGACGACGCCGAGCGACAGCACGCCCACCGCGATGAGGCCGATGATGGAAAACACCCACGGCCCGGAGCTGATGATGGACGCGTAGGTGTAGGCGCGCAGCAGCCCGAGGTAGGACTGGGTGCGCAGCAGCTTGCGCAGTTCGAAGCCGATGCCGGCCATCTAGTTGGCCCCCACGTTCGGGCTGCGCCCGCTCTGCCCCCCGAGGGGGCTGCCGTCGCCTTGAGGCGGCTCGGCGGTGTCGGCGTTGGCCCCCACGTTCGGGCTGCGCCCGCTCTGCCCCCCGAGGGGGCTGCCGTCGCCTTGAGGCGGCTCGGCGGTGTCGGCGTTGGCCCCCACGTTCGGGCTGCGCCCTCTCTGCCCCCCGAGGGGGCTGCCGTCGCCTTGAGGCGGCTCGGCGGCGTCGGCGTTGACCTCCACGTTCGGGATTTCGACGCCCTGAGCGGCTTGGGCAGGGTGATCGGGTTCGTCAAGAGGGGGCTCGCCGCGCAGCCATGTCGCCACCGCGCCGACGTCGTCGCTCAGACCGGCAGCGCGGGCGGCGCTGCGTTGCAACGCGTCCTCATACACCGCGCGGTACTTGTCGAACATGATGGGCTGAGTGTAGTAACGTTCGACCCGGGCGATGCCCGCGGCGCTGGCCGCTTGCCACTTGGCCGGGTTGCCGAGCAGCTCGGCGCAGGCCTCGCCCAGGGCCTGCGCATCGGCGATGCCAACCACGGCGCCCGAGGCGCCCAACGCCTCGTCTTCCTCGCCCAGGCCGTAGATGAGCTGACGGCAGGAGCCGACATCCGTGGTCACCGCAGGCACGCCGCCGGCGTAGCCTTCAAGCATGACCAGCGGCAGCGCCTCGCTGATGGACGACAGCACCACTAGCCCGACCTTGGGCATCAGCTCGGTCAGCCGCTGGAATCCGAGAAACTTCAGGGTGTCGCCCAGTTGCAGGCTGTCTGCAAGTTCGTGGCACTCGCGGGCGTACTCCGGGTGTTCGTCCTCCGGCCCGGCGATCCAGCCTTGCAGCCCGGGCAGACGGTTGCTGGCCACGCGCACCGCGCGGATGAAGGTCTTGATGTCCTTGATGGGCACCACCCGGCCGATGAGGCACATCACCAGCGGCGGCTGCGCGGGGCGCAGGGCGCGCGTGGCGGCGAAGGGCGGGACGTTGATGCCGTTGGCGATGCAGCACGTGGTGATGGGGTTGGCGCCGTCGGCGATCTGCCGCAGGCGGTTGGTCTCGTACAGCGCAATGACGGGGTCGGCCGCGTCGTAGCACATGCGCCCCAGCGACTCGAACAGGCGAATCCACAGTTGGCGGAAATAGCCCGCTTCACCTGCGGTGCGCTCCAGGACCGGGGTGTTGTCGCTGATCCAATTGGCCGAGAACAGGTCGATGCGCCGCTCCTTGGTGTAGATACCGTGCTCCGACAGAATCAGCGGCTTGTCGTAAAGCCGCGCGAGCACCGCGCCCAGATAGCCGGCGTAGCCGGTGGAAACGGTGTGATAGACCTTGGCGCGCGGCAGCTCCCGGGCCAGGGTGGCCAGGGTCCAGATCGGGGTGTGCATGGTGCGCACCGTCCAGAAATAGTCGACGAAGGACGGGTCGGTGCAGCGCAGTTGATATTGCTCGGTGAGATAGGCCCAGGACTGATGCGAGTGCAGGAAGTAATGCAGGTCGAGCTTGTCCTGCATGGCTTGCAGACTGGCGCGCAGCACCTCGGCGCGGCTGGCGCGATCCTTGCCCTCGCGGATCAGGGTGTGCAGCTGTTCGACCAGTTCGGCCGTTTTGGCATCGCCGCGTTCTTCGCGGGCGGCGGGCAATATCGCATCGCTGAACAGATAGTGATGCGTGAGCCCAACCACGTTCGCAGGCATCTGGTAGCGCGGCTTGCCGTAGTCGTCCTCGCGCGAGCCGAGGAACACGAGATGAAAGCGCAGGTGCGGGAAGCCGCTGACGATCTGGTGCACCCAGCTCGACACGCCGCCCGAGACATAGGGGTAGGTGCCTTCGAGCAGCAGCATGACGTCGATTTCCGCTTCTTCGTCGCGTGGCTGTGGCCGGGTGTCGGTGAAATCGGGCTGGGACATGGCGGTCATGGCGGTTGGGCTCAGCTCAGCAACAGCCGGTCGACTTCACCCAGCTGGGGCGGCGTGGGCGTGATGGCAGGCTCGGCTTGCGCACCACCAGAGCGGGGCACCGCCGGTTCGTCTCCAATGGTCAGCCCGGCTGCGCTGGTGGTGAGCGTCTGCCACACGCGTACCACCGGGCGCAGGCGCGGCGCAACCTGGCGCGTGCCCAGGGGTTGCAAGGCGGTGGAGATGCGGTTGAAACGCCGTTCAACCCATTCCAGCTCGGCGGCATAAGGCCGCCATAGCGTCGGGCTGGCGCCTTCTGCGGTCAGGCGTTCCAGCACTGCGCGGGCGTCGCGGGTCTTCCCGGCTGCGAGCGACAGGCGAAGAAACATCAATTGCAGGCCGGTGTCTAGTGGCAGCGCCTCGCGCGCCAGGTTGCAGTACTGCAGCGCCTGCTGGAGGGCAAAGTCGCGCAGGTCGCCTTGCGCCAGTCCCTGGTAGATGAATTCCATCTGCAGCTCGGCAACACGCTGCGCGGCGCGGGCCAGTGCCGGGCCACTGCCCGCGCCGTGACGCACGACTTCGACCTCGCGCAGGGCCTCCTGCAACGTATCGGTGAGGCGCTGCTCCCAGGTGTTGCTGATGCCGTAGGCGAGCAGGCGGATCTCCTCGTCGGGGTCGGACAGCAGCCTGCGCAGCACCGGCAGGGTCATGCGCGGCGTCATTTCCCGCAGCGCCAGCACGGCGCGGATGCGCTGCGCTGGTGGCTGACTCTGGTCCATGGCGATGCGCGCGGTCTGCCCAGCGGGCAGATCGCGCCGCTGGTCATCGTCGATATGCGACACCGCGAACACCTGTAGTTGGGGTGCTTCGCGCAAATGGTCGGTGGTCTTGTGGCGCATCGGCAGCCACTGCGCCAGCCGCGCGGCGATCAACAGCCCGAACACACCGATGACTGGGAAGAACAGCGCCAGCAGGGTCAGCAGGCTCAGCGACAGGCGGCGCGGCTTGCGCAGTGCGGCGGGCAGCATCGTCCACAGCAGCATGCCCACCAGCACGGCCGCAGCGCCATGCACCAGCCAGAACAGCAGCAGATGCGCGTCGTTGCGGCTGAACAGCAGCCAGGCCGCGACCGACTCCAGCGCGACGATGAACGAACCGAGCTTGTAGAACAGCGGATTCATGGACGTTCGCCCGCCTTTTGGCTCGCTGCGCGATCGGGCGGCGCGCTGGAGAGCAGCCGATGCAGTTCACGAAAGCCCGGCGCGCCCGACACCTCGAGGAAGTCCAGATCGAAAGCTTGATCCGGGCGCTGATTGCTGCGCCCGAGAATCTGCCCGAGCTGCGTCACCATGTCACGCCGGTAATTGGCCAGACCGGCGGAACTCAGCAGCGGCAAAAGCACCACTAGGGCCGGTTTGCCCGCGCGGCCCTTGAGTGACCAGGTCGAGCTTTCCACCGGCTGCAGTCCGGCAAATTCGGTCAGGACGTCGTCACTGACGCGGCCCTGCCCGCTCCACACCGCGCAATAGCTGCGCAGCTTGAAGTTGCGCCCCAGTTCGCTGAGCTGCGCCCATTCCTGCTGCAGACCGATCGGCGCCTGCACCCAGGCCGAGCGCACATCCTCGACCGCGAGTTCGAGCTGGCTGAAGTCGAGGTAGGAAGCGCACAGCACCTGCAGGCGCTGCAGATTGTTTTCCTCGAACGACATGAAGGGCATGGTGTGCACTGCGAGCAGCGCATCGACCTCGTCGTATTCGTCTAGCCGCAGCGGTGCAGCGAAAACCCAGGGATTTTTCTCTTCCGATTCGTTCAACACCGCTTGCGCGATGTGAACCGACTGGTGTGTTTCCAACGTGCGGCCGATCAGCGCATCGTCCAGGTCGAGCGGGGGCAGGTTTTGGCCCAACGTCGCCACCAGTCGCCACTGCAATCCCTCGGGACTGATCTCGCGCACGAAAATCCCCGCCTCAACCAGTCGGCACGACTGACTGAGCAACTGCAGGAAGGCGCGCGGATCGGGCAGCGGACGCGGCGCAGGCAGCCCGGCAATCGCCTCGGGCGCAGCCAGCGCGGGGCGGTTGCCCTGGAAGGTAAAGGTGCGCCGTAGATCAAGCAGCGCGTCGCGCAGGGTCATTGGCCGGTCGGTGAGTTCCTGCTCCAGGGTGGAGAGTGCCTCCTTGATGACGAACAGTCGCCGCTTGGTGCGTTCCAGCCGGGCGGTGAGGTCCTTGGTCACCTCGCGGTGCAGCACTTGCCGGTTGCGGAACGCCGCGCCGAATTCCCCCAGGATCAGGGTCATCAACATGCCGCCGAGAAAGAACTCGGCGGGGAAGGGTTCTGTCGGCATGGACTTGAGCAGCACCGCACCGAATTTCCAGAACGCGGCGTAGAACGCCACGCCGAACAGCCCGTAACCCGCGCCGTAGCGCACCGCGATCAGCCAGGGGCCGAACCAGGCCCAGGGAAACCCGGCGTGCGCGCCAAGCGGGTCGCCGGGCCGCAGCTTCCAGCCCAGCCAAAGCACCAACACCGGCAGCAGCACGCTCTCGAACATTGCCACCAGCCGCCCGGACTGGGTGTTCGGCCGCCAGTACCGCAGCCACTGCCAGCGCAGTTGCGCGCCTTGCCCGCGCATGCGGCGGGTCACGCGGGCGGAGAGCTTGTCGAGTTTCATGCGGTGTTGTGCTGCGCCAGGTCAGGATTTGGCGGCGGACTTGTCGGTGGCTGCGATGACGCGAATGCCGCGCAGCAGCGCCTCGATCTGCGACTGCCCCACGGCGGCCAGTGCCTGATAGCCCCAGCCCGAACGCCCGCCGCTGGCGCTCCACACAATCTGGCTGGTGGACACATCGGTGACCTGCAGGGTGATGCCCACCGCAGGTTCGCTGTCCACCCCGGTCTTGTAGCGCCATTCGGTGACCGTGCCGGACAGCGCGTAGCGCGCGCCCTGCTGTTTGGCCCAGGCCAGCGCCTGCGCGCTGCTGACTGCGGGCTCGGCATCCAGCGGGTTGTCGCTCGTCTTGTACGGATAGACCGCCAGATCGCGCAGGCCCTTTTGCTGCAGCAGAGACACGGTGATGGCCTGTGCCCGCCGCTCGACCAGTGGCACGTCGGTGGCGTTGGCCAGCGGAAGCACCGCGAACTTTTCATCGGCCGGAATCGGGAGCGTCTGGCCGGGCAGGGCGGTCACGGCACAGCCTGAAAACAGCAACACCGCCGCACCGGCAAGACCGAGCGCGGCGCGGCGCGAGGGGGAGGGGAAGGTCATGGAATTCTCCTGCATCATCATCAAAGAAAAGAACGCGGTCAGCGGCCGAACCACAGCCGATATTGCACACTCCACTGGCGGTTCAGCCCGGAGGTGTTCTGTTGGCGTTGGTAATTCAAGGACAGTTCATCCGGCCCGAACACCGGGCCATGAATGCCCAGGTTCAAGTTGTTGGTCAGCCCCAATCTGCGCGATTGCAGCACATCCACCTCGGCATACGGCATCCAGCGGCGGGTGTAGGTGTCGTTGTGCGCCATGTTGAAGCCGAGTCCCAGGCCGTAGACATCGTCCCCGGCAGGGATGAAAAAGGCCGCATTCGGCGCGGCGCCGCCGGGCACCAGCGGGGCGTAGGCGGGCAGCGGCGGGTTGGCATTGGCGCTGAACTGGTTGGAATAGCCCAGCAGCTTGACGCTGAGATCGGGCTCTGCGCGGTGGAACCACAGGCCCAGCTCGAACTGGGTGCTCGCGCCATGACCCAGCGGATCGCCGCGGCGGGTGTCATACGTCATCACCGAAGTGCTCACATTGGCCCAGAGACGGCCGAAATCGCGCGACAGTCGCAGCTGCAGCCGGTCGCGGCGGCCTGCGATCTGCAGCGGGCCGGATTCGTCGGCCACAGCGTGGTATTCGGCCTGCACCTGCGTGCGCACATGGCCGGGTAACTGCGCGCCGCCGTCGATACGCCAGCCGTTGAGCGTTCCCACCGCGGTGTTGTGCGTCAACGTGCCGTCGAGCTGCAGGCGTTCGCCTTGCCACTGCGCGCCGATTTCCGCGTCGCTCCAGGAGGACGGCACGCCGACCAGCGCCGCGGTGGTGTTGCTGTGCATGGCCTGACGGCTGGCCTGCGCCAGCACCCGCCACTGCCCGCCGAGTTGCAGCGACAGCCGCAGCACCGGCCCCTGCCGGATCACGCTGTCGATCTGGCGGTGTTCCAGCGTGACCGTGGCGCGGTGCGCCAGCGCGAGTTGCTGCTCGGCGGTCTGCCGCGCCATCGCCTGCAGTGCGGGATTGTCCTGGCCGCGCTCGGCGGCGGTTTCCAGCACCTGCTCGGTTGCAGCCAGCGCCTGCAGCGGGCGCCCGGCGATGCGCTCGGCCTCGGGTTTGTCCTGCGGCAGCAGGTGGCGCGCGGCGTCTTGCTGAAACAGGCGATGAACGGCCTGCCGGTCGTCGTCGCGCAGCGCCATCTGCAGTTCGATCGATTGCCGCGCCGCCGGGGTGAGCACGCGCCGCGCCAGCCACCAGCGCGCCGCCGAGTTGGTGTCCAGCCGCAGCAGCCAGTCGGCGATGGCGGCGTTGGCCTGCAGGGTTTGTTGGCTGGTCAGGGTGCCGCTGCGCAGCTTGCCGCGCAACTGGTCCAGCAGCGCCTGCTGGCCGGCGCCGCCGAGACGGCCTTGGCTCAGCCGCAGCCGTGCCAGCAGATCGTCCAGATCCTTGTCGGTGGTCTTGCCCGGCGCAGCGGGTTTGCGCGGCTGTTGCAGCAGCGCCCACGCCTGGTTGTAGGCGGCCTGGGCGCGGAGATCGTCGCCCGCCTGCGCCAGCAGATCGCCGTAGTTCAGCAGCCACAGCGCGTCGGTCTTCTTGCGCGGATACATCTGCTTGCTGTAGCGCAGCGCGGCGGCGCTGTCGCCCAGGGTTTGCGCCGCGGCCGAGAGCACGTCCAGACCATCGGCCAGGCCCTGGAGGCTGCGGGCGTACCGTGCCATGTCCGCCTGCAGGGCGTCGAGCTGGTTGGTGTCGATCTCCAGCCACAGCAGCGCGATCTGGTTGTCGGTGTTGTCTGGCGATAGACGCAGTGCGGTGCGCAGATCGGCCAGCGCCAGATCGGTGCGGCCCAGCGCGCGCCAGACCTGCGCGCGGGCGGCGTACATCTGCGGCTGCGTGCGCAGCGGGGTACCGGCTTCGCTGTCCAGCACCACGCGCTGCCACTCCTCAATGCCCTGCTGGCTGGGCTGGCGCACCAGTGACTGCAGCCACAGCAGCGCCAGCGCCTCCGAAGGCGCCGTGGCCCAGGCCTGCGGCAGCAGGCGCAGCACCACCGCATCCCCTTGTGATTTTTGGGTGAGGATGATCAAGCGCTGCAGTTGATAAGGCTTGATGCGGTCGCGCAGGTCGGGGGTGTTCCAGATGCTGCGGTAAGCCGCCTCGGCGCTGCGCGACTCGCCCATATCCCAGGCGATATCGCCCAGCAGCCCTTGATGCGCGGCGAGCAGACTGGTATCGCTGCACGGTGTGGCCGCTGCAGCCGCTTTGCCTTCGACCCGTACCGTGTTGCGAGGGCCGGGGCCGCAGTCCAGGCTGGCTGGCAGATGCTGCGTCGCTTCCAGCGCCTGTCGCGCCTGCGCGAACTGGCCGCTTTGCAGCAGCGCGATGGCGTAGTCGATGCTGCCGCGCAGGTCGAGCGTGCCGCGCCCCAGCGCCTCGGCGTAGGCGGACAGCGAGGCCTCGACCTCGCCCATATTGCCCAATAGCCAGGCCAGCGCCGTCAGCACCGCAGGTTCCTTGACCGCAGCCTGGCGCAGGATGTGTACCGCCTGTTCGGGATGACCGCGCACTTCCAGCGCCTGCGCGTACTGCAGCCACTCGGCGGCGGTCAGGGTGGTGTGCGCGGCGCGCTGCTCCCAGTACACGTCCATGCCACTGCTGGAATACAGCGCCAGTGCCAGGCGGTGCAACTCATCCAGCGCGTGACGGCTGAACTGGACGCGCAGCAGGGCGATCCACTGCTGCATCGCGGCGTCGGGCTGGCCGCTCCACTCCAGCACCTGCGCGCGGCGCTCGGCCCAGGCGCGGTTGCCTGGTTGTTTGGCCAGCGCGGCGTCGGCCAGATGCACCGCGCCGCGCAGATCGCCCCCGGCGAGTAACACCTGCCAGGCCAGCTCGAGCTCAGGCGCGGTGAGCGTCTGGCCGAGCTGGGCGGCGGGTGCACCGAGCGGAGCCGCCTGTTTGAGCCAGCGCGCTGCGTCAACGGGCTGATTGGCGCCCAGCGCCAGTCGCACCATGAACCACGCCATGTCCGGCGCAACCGACTGCGTGCCCTGCGCTGCGGTGGTTTGGCGGTAGGCCAGCGTCGGCTGATTGGCAGCGAGCAGGGCATTTGCACCTGCGCGGATCAGGCTGTCGCGCTCGGCCTGTGTGACCTGGGTCTTGGCGGTGGCAAACAGCACTTGCGCAGCCAGGGCATAGGCATGCAGGCCGACGAGCAACTGCCCCGCCTGCTGCGCGGCCTTGGGCGGCAGCGGCAGGAACCGGGTCACCGTGCCAGCCAGCTGCTGCACGGCTTGCGGCTCGTCCAGTCCCTGAAGCAACAGCACGGTGTCGCGCCAGGCGGCGAAGCTGTCGGGCTGGGTGCGCTGCAGCAAGGCAGACAGCGCCTGCCGTGCCTGCGCTTCTTTTGCCGACTGGCCGAGCGCGCGGGCGTCGAACCAGCGGGTTTTCCAGATCTGCAGCCGCAGCGCATCGGCCTGCGGACTTTGCAGCGTGCCCAGCGCGTCCAGCGCCTTTTGCGATTCCCCGATGCGCACATAGCGCTGCGCCAGCATCAACCGCATTTCGATGTTGCCGCCGCGCAGGTGCACCAGATGGCGCAGGTAATCGATCGCCAGGGCGTTGTCGCTGCTGGTGGCCAGCAGGCGCATCAGGTTCTGCCCTGGATAGACCAGCACCAGGGTGCCGGCGCACAGCAGCCCCAGCCCGAGCAGGGCGCCGCGCGGAAACAGGCGACTGCGCTGCCGATCATCGGGAGAGATGTGCAGCGGATCGCGCTTGGCGGGGCGGGGGGTTTCCAGCATCGGCGCCGATTGTCGGTCAGGCCCGCTTCAGGGTGAGGTCGACCGTGGTGCCGCTGCTCCTCACGCGCACACCGGCAGACGTGGTCTCGACTATCGTGCCCTGGCTGCCTTGAGCGGTCCAACCGACAGGCAGTTGAAACACCGCTTCGACCGGCAGATGGCCCTGCAGATTGAGCTGTACGCTGCTGTCGGACTGCACGGCCCAGCGGGTGATGTCCGCATTGGCCTCGAGCAAGCGCGGCGCGGCCTTGCTCTCGGCTGTGGTCTGCAACACCACCTGCCCAGCGGTGGCATGGAGATAGCGCTGCTGCGCATGTTCGTTCCAACCGGCGAGGTTCTGGCACTGTGCGAGCTGCGGCGTGGCGGCGGTGACGGGCTGGGTCCACTGCCGCATCTGTGCCCCGCTGCGCAGCCGCCAGCCGCCGGCCAGCCGCCGCGCGACCGTCGCCTGTCGCCAGTCGAGCACGCTGAGAAAGTATTGATGGCCGTCGATCGCGTGCGTCGGTTGTTTGAGCACCCACTGATACACGGTGTGCAGACTTTTGGCCCCCGCTGCCTTGGTCACGATGTAGGGGTGGTAATAAAGGTCGATGGGCTTGAAGCGGCGCGGCAAGTCGGTCATTTGGTAGCTCTCGATCACGCGTTCGAAGCCGAAGTAAGGGCCGGTCCAGTTGTGCGTGTAGTCCTCCTCATTCGACTGCGCTGCATAGACCTGAAAATACCGGCCCTTGGGGATGCCCATCGGCCAGATGTTCGACAGCGTGGGCTGGGTCTTGCTGATCGTCGCACCGCCGCCGTTGATATTGCCCAGGCCGTATTGATAGGCCATGGCCACGGCTTCGTTCGGTGGGTTGCAATCACCGGGCCAGAGAATCATGTCGCACTTCTTGCCGGGCGGGCAAAGTTTGTCGTCGATGTACTGCGCCGCCTCGATGACGTTGCTTTTGGTGCTGAAGGTGTAGTTGGGCAGCGGCAGGTAGTTTCCATAGGGCAGGGCTTTGCTCGGCTTGCCCAGGCTGTGGGTCTTGCTCGCCTCCACCCAGTTGAAGGGATGCGACCAGGTGTGGCTGCCCACTTCGACCCAGGGCAGGGCGTACATGCGTTTCGCCCATTTCTGCGAGGTGTCGGCCAGCTTGGGATACAGGCCTTCGTGGCTGATCTCGCCGATGATCACCGAGGCCAGTGTGGGCACCTTGTACTTTTCGAGAAACTCGGTGACGAGCACTTCGCAGGCCAGCGGCGAGCCGGGCTGATCGCAGGCGTTGGGCCAGCCGTCGCCGTCGAAGTGCACAAAAAACACCCGGCGTCCGGTGCGGGTGGTGATATCTGGCATGGGGTCGGCGCCCACGCGCAGCGCGGCGCGGAAGAACTCCACCGGGTCGATGGCCCAGCGTGTGCCGGTATTGCCCGGCAGGTTGAACAGCCCAAACGCACCCAGCGCATACCCGCCCCAAGGAGTGATGGCCGCGCCGTCCATGGTCTGGCCATCGGCACCGGTGGCCTGCAGCCAGACCTGTGCGCCGGGGCCGGCCGCAAGCGGTGCCGTGTCCTGCGCGCTGATCAGTGGGATGACTTCGCCATTGGGAGTGCCCGGCTGGCGCTGCACCTTGATCGGCGCGGCCAGTGGGTCGTTGCCGACCTGCGCTCCGAGATCGGCCAGCACGTCGAGATCGGCGTATCCCAGCACGGCGACCGGCACGCCCTCGGCCTTGGCGCGTTTGAGCAGGGCACGGATGTCCGGCGGCACCTTGCCGTCGTCCGGGTAGAGCACGATGGCGGCGTAACGCCCGGCCAGCGGCTCGGCGATCGCCGGAGCGCCAACATAGCGATACTCCGGCACCAGGCCGAGATGCTCCAGCGGCATCGCGCCATACAAGTGCGCGCTCTGCGCCTGCAGTTCGGGGCTGTCGCCCTGCTCGCACGAGTGCAACAGCAGCACGCGACGCGGGACCAGCTCCACCGTGCCCACGCCCAGGCTCTCCAGGGTTGGATCGGCCACCCAGGGGATCAGGCCGTGCGCAGAAATCTGCTGCGCGGTCTGCCGTGCCAGCGCGCGGTCTTGTCGTGCGCAATAGTCGATGGCGATGCCCGGCAGCTTGAACCGCGTGCGCATGTCGCCGAACCGGGCGAGCAGCCACGCGCGATCTGTGGCGCTGACTTCGACATATTGCGATGCGCCCTGGTTCCAGCCGCGATAGAGCGATTCCGCCGCAACAGCGAGGATGCTCGGCGCCAGCGTCGCGTCGACCAGCTCGAAGCCGCGGTTGAGCATCAAGCGGATGCCGGGAAAGGCGGCCACCAGACCGCGCAGGGTCTCGGCGAGCGCCTGCGCCTGCTGCTGCCGGGCCTGCGGGGTCTTGGCCAGCAGTTGATATGAATCGAGGGTGTCGAGAAAGAAGGCGCGGAAGCCCGCATCCCACAACGGCTTGACGATGCGCTCGCGCAGGAATTGCGGCCAGCCGGCAGCAGTCTGGTCGACCACGCGCGAATCCCACGCGGCGTTCGACGCGGGCAGCCAGGCTTTGGGCATGTCGGCGGCGTAGGGGCGTTCGGGCGTGACCTCACCGACCGACACATACGCCAGCGCGAGAGTCTGCGGTCCGAGCACGGCGGCGATCTGCGCGTCCTGCGCCAGCGCGTTCTGCGGCTCCAGCACCACCCAGTCGAACGCGCGCAGATCGTCCACCGGAATGCGCGCGCCGTAGTAAAACGCGACGGCGGGCGTGTCTGCGAGGGGTGCGGAGCCTTGCGTGCAGTCGGGGCATTGTCCGCAGGCGCAGGCGGCAGCTTGCGCCGCGGCCGCTCCCGCACCCGTCCCGATGAGTCCCAGCCCCAGCAGGCTTTTGCGCCCCAAGGGATTGGCGAACAGGCGACTCTGTGCAAGAGTTTGCAGAAAATGGCGGCGTTGCATGGGCAGCTTTGTCGTTTGGATTCGACTGCAGAGCCGTTTCCTACCGGAGCGGTTCCGTCAATGAATGGGTGTAAGCCCTCGATTTTCCAGTTTTTTCATGCCGTTTGTCTGGGCAATGCCCTCGTTTTTGCCGGAATTGTGATTTTTTACATTGATTGCAGGATGTGGAGTCCTCAAGGAGGCTGGCTGCATGCGTTCCCTTCCGATCTGGCTTGACACCCACGCCCACCTCGATGCGGCCGAGTTTGGTGGCCGGACGCTGGACGTGGCCACGCGTGCGCGGCTGGCCGGGGTGGCAAGCGGCGTGATTCCGGCAGTGGAGCGAGACAATTTCGCCACGGTGCAGGCCTTGGCCCGGCAGTGCGGCTGGGCGTATGCGCTAGGCATTCATCCGCTTTATGTCAACCGGGCGCAGGAGGCGGATCTGCATGTGCTGCGCCGAGAGGTGGAACAGGCGCTGGCAGACCCTTTGTTCGTTGGCATTGGCGAAATCGGGCTGGACTTTTTCGTCCTCGGTCTGGACAGGGACAGGCAGCAGCATTTCTACGCAGCGCAGTTGCGCATTGCCCGCGACTTCGACTTGCCGGTGATTCTGCATGTGCGCAAGTCGCAGGACGCCTTGCTCGCCGGATTGCGCCGCGCCGGGTTTGCCGCCGGCCGGCCTGCGGGCATCGCCCATGCGTTCAACGGCAGCATGCAACAGACGCAAGGCTTCATCGATCTGGGCTTTGCGCTGGGCTTTGGCGGCGCGATGACCTTTGAGCGCGCGCGCAATATCCGCCGGTTGCTGGCGGATGTGCCGGGCACCGTGCCCGTGCTCGAAACCGACGCCCCCGATATTCCGCCAGCCTGGCTTTACCGTCCGCGCAGCGCACCGCTTGAGACGCCGGCCGAGCCCAATTCGCCTGAACAGTTGCCCCGCATTGCACAAACCATGGCGGCGCTGCGTGGCTGGTCGCTGGAACAGACCGCGGCGCAGACCACATCCAATGCCCTGCGCGCCTTGCCGCGTCTGGCGGGCGTGCCTTGTGCGACGGGTGTTCCGGCGGCCGCGACAGCGGCTTCTTGATTTTTGCGCGTTCGACCGCATGTGTCTGCGCAGGTTTTTTCTCCTCGTTTTCCTCACACGCCATGAGCACAGACCAAACCACCGAAACGTCCGCCCCCGCGCACACCCATGCTTTCCAGGCCGAAGTGCGCCAGTTATTGCACCTCGTCACCCACTCGCTGTATTCCAACCGCGACATTTTTTTGCGCGAACTCGTCTCCAACGCCTCGGATGCCTGTGACAAGCTGCGCTTTCAGGCCATTGATGACGCCACGCTGATGGAGGGTGACGCCGACCTGCGCATTCGCATTGCAGTCGACGCAGATGCGCGCACGCTCACCATCAGCGACAACGGCATCGGTCTGAGTCTGGAAGATGCGGTGGAGCATCTGGGCACCATCGCCAAGTCGGGCACGCGTGAGTTCATGCAAAAGCTCGGCGACAAGCAAAAGCCCGACGCCGCGCTGATCGGCCAGTTCGGCGTGGGCTTCTATTCGGGCTTCATGGTGGCCGATCGCATCACCGTCGAATCCCGCAAGGCGGGCATGGCCGAAGGCGAGGGTGTGCGCTGGGTGTCGGATGGCACGGGTGAGTTCACCGTGGAAACCATCCATCGCGCCAAGCGCGGCACCGATGTCATCCTGCACCTGCGCCCCGATGCCGACGACACGCCGCATGAGGACAAGATCGACAAATACCTGCGGGTCTGGACGCTGAAAGACCTGATCGGCAAATACTCCGACCACATCTCCCTGCCCATCGAGATGCGCAAGGAGCGCTGGGACGCAGAGCAAAGCAAATATGTCGCCACCGACGAGTGGGAGCAGATCAACAGCGCGGCTGCATTGTGGACGCGCAGCAAATCCGACATCACCGAAGAACAGTATCTGGAGTTCTACAAGCAACTCAGTGGTGACAGCAACCCGCCATTGCGCTGGACACACAACCGCGTTGAGGGCCGCAGTGAATACACCCAGTTGCTCTACATCCCCTCAAAAGCGCCGATGGATCTGTGGGATCGGCAGCAGAAGGCGGGAGTCAAGCTCTACGTCAAGCGTGTGTTCATCACCGATGATGCCGAGAGCCTGATGCCCACCTATCTGCGCTTCGTGCGCGGCGTGATCGACAGCGCCGACCTGCCGCTCAACGTGTCGCGCGAAATGCTGCAGGAAAGCCGCGACGTGCGCGCCATCCGCGACGGCTCGGTCAAGCGCGTTCTGGCCATGCTGGAAGACTTGGCGTGCAGCGAAGACCAAGCCGAACGCGACAAGTACGCTGTATTCTGGAAGGAATTCGGCGCGGTGCTCAAGGAGGGCTTTGGCGAGGACTTTGCCAACCGCGAGCGTCTGGCCAAGCTGCTGCGCGCTGCCTCCACCCACAACGAGGATGATGCGCAAAGCGTGTCGCTGGCCGACTATGTGGCGCGAATGAAAGAGGGCCAGAAGGCCATCTACTACATCACCGCCGAGACCCCGAAAATCGCGCGCTCCAGCCCGCAGCTCGAAATCTTCCGCAAGAAGGGCATCGAAGTGCTGCTGCTCTGCGATCGGGTGGACGAATGGATGCTGGGCTTTCTCAACGACTTCGAGGGCAAGCCCTTGCAATCCGTGGCGCGCGGCGCGGTTGATCTCAGTGAGGTCAAGGGCGAGCAGGACAAGCCGGAGGAGGCCGAGGACGCGTCGAAGCAGACGGCTGATCACCAGGCACTGATTGCACGCTTCAAAGAGACGCTGGGCGAGCGCGTGCAGGATGTACGCGTATCTGAGCGTCTGGTGGATTCTCCGGCCTGCCTGGTGGCCACCGATGACGGCATGAGCACCCATCTGGCACGCCTGCTCAAGCAGGCCGGCCGCGATGAAATGCCGACCAAGCCCGTGCTGGAGATCAACCCCGACCATGCGCTCGTCCAGCGCGTGGCGCAGGACGAGGCGCATGCCAGCGATCTGGCGCAAGTGGTGTTCGATCAGGCGCTTCTGGCCGAAGGCGGTCAGCTCGATGAGCCGGCGGCCTATGTGCGCCGGGTCAATGCGTTGCTCATCGGTTGAACCAGGGCATGCAGCCCGACCGCACTTGGCGGCAAGCGCCTGGTGCGGTCAGTTCACCCAGCTCACCATGCTGAGCATGGCCAGCAACAGCATCCACAGCAGCACCGAGCGCCACACCAGCCCCACGACATTGCGCAAGTGCGCGGGCTGGGGAACGACGCCGGGCATGGTTGTCTTGCCGTCCGTCAGGTCGTTTTCACTCTCCTGCGTCCAACCCGGCTCCGTGGGGGCTGCGGGGGCAGAGCCCGCAGTGGCGCCCAGACGGATGCCGACCGCACCAGCGGCTGAAGCCAGCATGACGCCAGTGTTGTGGTTGGGCCAGAGTTGCGCATAACCGCGCCAGACATCGACAGCGTCCTCAAAATTGCCAACGATGGCATAGCCGCTGGCTGTCAGGCGGGCCGGAATCCAGTCGAGCAAATCGAAGGCCTTTTGCGCAAAGCTGCGCAAGGCCGGGCTGGCCTCGCTGTCAGCCTGGTTCCATTTGCCCGCCACATAGTCGCTGAGGCGATAGAGCACAGCACCGGCCGGGCCGATCGGCAGGATGAACCAGAAAAACACGCCCAGCACGTAGCGCTGCACCGACACCAGGGCATGCTCGATGGTTTGCTGCGTGATGTCGCTGGTGCTCATGTCCACGGTGTCGAGTGCTTTCCACTGCTTGAGCAGGCTGCGTGCAGCCGACGCGTCGTTGTGATTGAGCGCGTCCTGGATGTCGGTGAAGTAGTGGCTGAACTGGCGAAACCCGAGGGTGAAATACAGCACTGCGATATTCCATGCCAAGGCCAGCAGCAGGCTGTAGTGCAAGGCGAGAAGATAGATCGCCAGCGTGATGAGGCTGGGCAGGATGACGGCGATGAACCAGGCGGCAACGCCATGCCGCGATTGGCCAGCATCGAAATTGCGCGAGGCCAGATCGGCCAGATACTGCCGAAGCCGATAGACGGCACTGCCACGACCCAGGGGTTTGAGCTGCTCGATGAGCAGAGCGATCAGGACGGAAAGAAAAGCCATGCGTCTATCCTACGCAATCAGCAGTCGGTACAGGTTGCGCAGCATCGCTGCCGTGGCGCCCCAGATGACATAGCGCCGCTCGCCCTCGACATACGGCATCACCAAAAACCGGCGGCGCAGTGCGACAGACTGCACGGCGCTTTCGGCCGAAGGCGCCCACTCCCTGTGCTCGTGGTTGTGCGGGTCCATGAGAAAGCGCAGTGGCACTTCGAAGACCTCGCTGACTTCGTCCGGGTGTGCCTGCATGCCCTCGGTGTGCTGCAGCAATGCGACAACTGGCGTCACCGCGTAGCGCGAGGCAGTGCAATACAGGGGCAGTGTGCCCAGCACTTCGGATCCTGCCGGGTGCAGGCCGATCTCCTCGTACGCTTCACGCAGTGCCGTGGCCGCAGGATGGAGATCCTGGCGATCGCAACGCCCCCCGGGGAAGCTGATCTGACCGGCGTGCTCGTGCAAGGCGAGGGTGCGCCGGGTGAGGAGCACCTGCATGCCGTTCGGGCGTGACACCAAGGCAACCAGCACGGCCGCGCCGCGCAGCGGCAAGCTGCTCAGGCGCAGAGAATCTTCAAACAGTTCGGGCTGCCAGGCGGGCAAATTGGCAAAGCGTTGCCGCAGCCGCTCCGGGGTGAGATCGGTGTCCGGCACGGGAGGCAGGGTGTCGTCTCGTCCGAGGAGTCGCGCGTCCTCGGGGTTGATGGTCTTGGCGCGGTATTCAGACAAGGTGGGAGGGCAGGGCAATAAAAAAGCCGACATGCGGCGCAAGTCGGCTTTTTCAGCATGCCACGTGAGATCGTGGCGCAGCTTCAAAAAATCAGGCTTCTGCCGTCGCAGTTGGCTGGGTTGCAGCAGAACGCAGCACCAGCTTTTCCTTGATGCGGGCCGACTTGCCCGAACGGTCGCGCAGGTAATACAGCTTGGCACGGCGCACATCGCCACGGCGCTTGACTTCGATCGAGGCGATTTGCGGGGAGTAGAGCTGGAAGGTCCGCTCGACACCCTCGCCAGCGGAGATTTTGCGCACGATAAAGCTGGAGTTCAGACCGCGGTTGCGCTTGGCGATGACCACGCCTTCATAGGCCTGATTACGTTTGCGGTTGCCTTCAACCACCTTGACCGACACGATAACGGTGTCGCCGGGGTTAAATTGAGGGAAGTTCCTGCCGGCGCTGACGCGGGCGATTTCTTCCTGCTCGAGGGTTGCAATCAAATTCATGTTGGGCTCCAATGATCTTGCTGTCTGGATTTATCAAAGGTGTTGGTCGCCGCATACCAGCGCATCACGCGCAGGTGTTGTCGTGCAACGAAAACAGCAGAGGATCAAGCATGAAGAGTATAGCCCAAAGCGCTCAGAATCTTGAGATCTCCCTTGCTCAGAGACTGTGTCTTGAGCAACTGGGCGATTAGGTCCGGACGGCGCTCAAGCGTCAGGCGCAAGGATTGTTCGCGTCGCCACTGCGCAATGCGCGCATGGTCGCCGCTAAGCAATGCGTCGGGGACAGACTGGCCATCATGGATCTCCGGACGGGTGTAATGCGGGCAGTCGAGCAGTCCATTGGAGAAGCTATCTTGCTGTGCAGATAGCGCGCTGCCCAGCACGCCAGGCAGCAGACGGCTGACTGCATCGAGCAGGGCCAATGCCGGGATTTCTCCTCCAGACAGCACAAAGTCCCCTAGACTGATCTCGGCGTCAACCCGCCGATTGATCAGGCGTTGATCGACACCTTCATAGCGGGCGCAAAGCAGAGTGACTCCGTCCGATTGTGCCAGTTCGTCCACCAGCTTCTGGTCGATGCGCCGCCCTGTGGGGGAGAATAGCCAGACCGGCGCAACGGGCCATGTCGCTTGCTGCCTTGCTGCGGCGATGGCGTTGAGCGTGCGCTCCAGCGGTTCGGCCAGCATCACCATGCCGGGTCCGCCACCGTAGGGGCGGTCGTCGATGGTGCGGTGAGCGTCGGTGGTGAAGTCGCGCGGATTCCAGCAGTGCAACTGCATCTGGCCGGAGTCAAACGCCCGACGCGAGACGCCGTGATGCTTCAGAGGCTCGAAGTAGGCGGGAAAAAGGCTGATGACATCGAAGCGCGGCATGGCCTCAGTCGTAACTGACGTCCCATTGCGCGACGATGGTTCTGGAGGGCAGATCAACCGAATCGATGTAGGCGCCGACAAAGGGGATCAGCCGCTCGCGTTGCTTGGAGCCCGGGTTGACGCCTGGCATCTGTAGGCGCAGTACCGCGTGTGCAGCGCTTTCGAGCAGACCGATGACCGTGCCCAGATCGTCTCCCTGCGGGCTCTGTACCTTGCAGCCAATCAGGTCGGCCCAGTAGAACTCGCCACTTTCTGCCGGGGGGAAATCGGCGCGACGTACCGCGACCTGATGGCCCCGCAGGGCCTCGGCTGCGCTGCGGTCTTCCGAACCGTCGAAAAGAGCGACGATTGCACTGCCGTGACGGCGTGCCAGACGCACCTGATACGGCTTTACTGATCCGTCGAAGCCTGGTCGGCTCAGCCACCAAGTCTTGGCCTTGAGCAGAGCTGCAGCCTGAGGATCGTCTGGTGCGACTTTCACCCAGCCACGCACACCCCAGGCATCGAGCACATGGCCGACTTGGTAGAGATCGTCCGGTGCAGTCACGACGGCTTGGTTGTCAGAAGGGCAAAGAACAAAAAGCGGCGCGAAGACACACTGTCTGCCCGCCGCCCTCAGGCAAGAATCTTGAAATTCAGGCCGCAACCGGAGCCGACTTTTTTGCGGTTTTCACCAGGCGTTGCACGGTGGGCGAGACTTGCGCGCCAACACTGGTCCAGTGGTTCAGACGTTCTGCAGCGATGTGCAGGGGCACTTCGGCGCCACGGGCAACGGGGTTGTAATAACCCAGACGCTCGATGTAGCGGCCGTCGCGGCGGCTGCGGGAATCAGTGGCCACGATGTGGTAGAAGGGGTGCGCCTTGGCGCCGGCACGGGTCAAACGAATCACAACCATTTTGCTTCCTTGTCAAAAAAACGGGGCCTGCGGGGTGACCGTGGCCGGGGTATGCGGCGTTTTCTGCCTGTCGTCAACCGCATCTACGCAACGCTCGGGCACGACGCGGCGATGCTTCGCGGTGTGTCACTTCCCGGACATGCTTTGGGCGGTCTGTTGGTCTGGGCATTTCAGCGCCGCTCCAGTGTCGATTCAGCGCTTCCCCACTTTTTTCAGCTTCGCTGCGGGACGAAACTCGCACGGGTGAGGAAAGGAAATACTCAGATAAACTCGACATTATAAACACGACCAATGTGCACACATCACCCCATGCCGGAATTTTCGATACGCCCCGCCACTGCAGCCGATCTCGCATCCATCACTGCAATCTACCGTCACCACGTCCTGCATGGCACGGGCACCTTCGAGACGCAGCCTCCGGGCGAACTGGAGATGCAGCGCCGCGTGCAGGAGGTTGCAAACCGCGGTCTGCCCTGGCTGGTGGCCGCGCGCGGCGAAGGCGGTGCGGTAGCGGGTTTTGCCTATGCCAACTGGTTTCGTCCAAGAGAGGCATTCCGGTTTACCGTAGAGGACTCCATCTACATCGCGCCGGAAGGGCAGCGCCAGGGCCTGGGCGGACGCTTGCTCGACGCTCTGATCGATGTCTGCACGGAATGCGGGGCGCGGCAGATGCTTGCGGTCATTGGCGACTCGGGCAATGCAGGGTCCATTGGAGTGCATCGCGCCAAGGGATTTATCGAGACAGGGCGCCTGCCTGCGGTGGGCTGGAAATTCGAGCGCTGGCTTGATGTGGTGCTGATGCAGCGTGCGCTTGGCGCAGGCGCCCAGACAACCCCCACTTGAGAGCCGACCATGACCAATCCAACGGGCTTCAAGAGCAAATTCACTGCCTCTTTGTTGGCTTTGCTGACCGGCGTGATCGGCGGCCATCGCTTCTACCTGCATGGCTGGCGCGACTCCTGGGCCTGGGTGCATGGCCCCTTGTTTGTCATCGGGCTGTATGGTCTGTACCGCTTCGTGCCGAACGGTCAGGATGACGCGCTGACCTGGGTGCTGCTCGGCGTGTTTGTCGCCGTGGTGATTGCGGTCGTGGTGCAGACCCTGGTCATTGGTCTGACCTCGGATGAAAAATGGGATGCGCGCTGGAATGCCGCCCAGAGCCGCCGCAGTGCGAACGGCTGGGGGCCGGTGCTGGTGGTGATCTTCGCGCTGTTCATGAGTGTGGGCTCGCTGACCGGCGGGCTCGCCTATGTGTTGCAGCGCTTTTTTGGCAGCAACTGATCACAACGGGCCGAGCCGTTCGATGCGCTGGCCCTCGGCAATGCGCCGGGCTGCCAGTTCGGCAACGGCAACGCCATCCAGCGCGCCCTCTGGCCAGACGTCCGCAAGCGGCGCCAGCACAAAGGCCCGCTGCGCCATGCGAGGGTGCGGCAATGTCAGCCTCGGAGTCTGACGGCGCAGGGTGGCATACATCAACAAGTCCAGATCGAGGGTGCGAGGGGCGTTGAGCGCACCGCTGGGGCGCTCGCGGCCCATGCTGGATTCGATGCGCAGCAGCGCATCGAGCAGCGCGTCCGGCGACTGCGCGGTCTGCAGTTTGATGACAGCGTTCCAGTAGTCCGGCCCGCTGGACCGTTGCGGCGCAGTGCGGTAGAGGCTGGAGCGGGCGACGACCCGCACCAACTGCAGGGCGTCGATGGCCTGCGTTGCGGCGCGCAGCGCGGCGGCGCCGTCGCCCAGATTGGCGCCGAGGGCGACGAAAGCCACGACATCATCGGCGCAGGACATCGGGGTTCAGTTCTGCTGCGGCGTGTCGGAATGATCGCCAGACTCGCCAGGGGCAGCCGGTTTCTTGCGCCGCCGCCGCCGTTTGGCCTTGGTCGCCGCGCTGGGTTGTGGGACGGAAGCCAGCATCTCGGCGCGGACGTCGGCGTCCGCGAACTGGAAGTCGTCCCACCATTGCACCAGTTCCTGCTCGGCCTGGCCGCTGCGGGCGCGCAGGCTGAGAAAGTCGTAGGCGGCGCGAAACCGGGGATGCTCGACCAAGCTGTTGGCGTAACGCGGCGTGCGGCGCTCGAAGCGGGATTGCAGCGACCAGATCTCCCGCATGTCGGTAGCGATGCGCCGCTGAATGGCCAGCCGCTCGGCCTGTGCCGAGAGCACCTCGTCTGCAGCCTGGTCGAGTGCCATCAGGGGCGTGACGCCTTCGGCCAGCAGGGCGTTCCAGCGTTGTTCCACGTCATGCCACAACAGGCAGGCAAACAGGAAGCTCGGGCTGGCGGTCTTGCCCTGGCCGATGCGCGCGTCGGTGTCTTCCAGCGCAGAGGTGATGAAGCGCTCGCCTTTCGGCTTTTCCAGTACCGGGTCGAGCAAGGGCAGCAGGCCGTGATGCAGTCCGAGGCGGCGCAGTTGCTGCAACGAAGCGACGGCGTGACCGGTCTGCAACAGCTTGATGGTCTCGTCGAACAGCCGTGCGGCGGGGACGTTGGCCAGCAGGTCGGCGCTGGTGGCGATGGGCGCGAGCGTGGCCGGGTCGATGTCGAAGCCCAGCTTGGCGGCGAAGCGGGCGATGCGCAGCATGCGCACCGGGTCTTCGCGGTAGCGTGCGGCGGGGTCACCGATCATGCGCAGGCGGCGTTTTTTCAGGTCGTCCATGCCCTGGTGATAGTCGATCACCACATCACGGATCGGGTCGTAGTACAGGGCGTTGATCGTGAAGTCGCGGCGCTCGGCATCGTCATCCAGGGTGCCCCAGACGTTGTCGCGCAGCACCCGGCCGCTGCTGTCCACGGCCAGGGTCTTGTCCGCCAGCGCCTTGCGCGAGGTGCGCTCGTTGCCGCTGACCGACTCGGCGGCCTGTGCATCGTGCAGCGCGCGGTAGGTGGAGACCTCGATGATGTCGCGCCCGTACATGACATGCACGATGCGAAAGCGTCGGCCGATGATGAAGGCCCGCTTGAACAGCGGCTTGACCTGCTCGGGCGTGGCGCTGGTGGCCACGTCAAAGTCTTTCGGCTTGTGGCCCAGCAGCAGGTCGCGCACTGCACCGCCGACGATGTAGGCCTCATAGCCGGCCTGCTGCAGGGTCTGCACGGTGTTGCGGGCGTTGGCCGGAATGCGGCTGGCGTCGATCTGGTGCTCGCTGCGCGGCAGTTCACGGCGGCGACCGCGACGCGGCGTCGCGCCCTGGGCCTTGTCGGGATTGAACAGGCGGGAAATGAATTTTCTGATCATGGATGATGCAACTGCAATGTGGGCCAGCCTTTTTCGCTAGCCACCTGGGCCAGCAGCGGGTCGGGGTGGACGACCACGGGATGCGTGGCGTGTTCGAGGAGGGGGCGGTCGTTGATCGAGTCGCTGTAGAACCAGATCTGGTCGAAGTCGCTCCATCCCAGCCCTAGCGAGGCCAGCCACTGCTCGGTGCGGACGATCTTGCCTTCGCGGAACGACGGTGTGCCCACCCAGTTGCCGGTATAGCGGCCCTGGGCGTCACGTTCGAGTTCGACACCGATGAGGTGCTCCACACCGAAGGCATCGGAAATCGGGCGGGTGACAAAGGTGTTGGTGGCGGTGACGATGCAGCACAGGTCGCCCGCTTCTTTGTGACGGTCGACCAATTGCTGAGCAGCGGGTCGCATTTGTGGCAGCACGACATCGCGCATGAATGCGGCTTGGGCTGCGTGCAACTCGGCGAGGTCGCGCCCGGCGATGGGTTGCAGGGCGAAGTGCAGGTAAGCGGCAATGTCGAGCGTACCAGCCTTGTACTGGCGATAGAACGCTTCATTCTGCAGGCGATGCTGCTCGGCGTCGACCCAGCCCAGCTCGGCCACGTACTGCCCGAAAGCGTGGTCGGAGTCGAAGGGGATGAGGGTATTGTCGAGGTCGAACAGGGCGAGCTTGCGCATGGAGTGTGAAGGCGTGGTGTGGAGTGCTCAGCTGCCAGAGGTGCCATGCGGGGTGGTTCGCAGCAATTGCGGCTGATCCGCCAGAAGGGATTTGAGCAGAGGCACGGTGGCTGTGCGTTGCGTGGCCAGAGCATAGCGGTCAAACGCGGCCATCAGGATGGACAGCCGGGACAGGTCGCGGCTGAGGTGGGTCTGCATGTAGTGCAGCAACTCCGGGCTCAGCGCGTAGCCGCGGTCATGCGCCAGGCGCTGCAGCACGCGGGCGCGCACGGCGTCATCGGGTGGACTCAGGCGCAGCGCCAGGCCCCAACTCAGGCGGGTGCGCAGATCGGCGCGCAGTGGCAGGGCAGCAGGCGTGGCGTTGCCGCTGGCGAGAAAGGCCAGTCTGGCGGTGCGTGCTGCGTTGTACAGGCCGAACAGCCAGTCCTGCTGCCAGTCGGTGAGGTGTTGCGTGTCATCCACCGCCAGCAGATCGCCTGCGCTCTGTGCCAGAAGATCATTGACATCCGGCCAGGAGGACGCCGGGGTTTGGGGTGTGAGCAGCAAAGCCCAGCGGCCCTGCTGCTGCCGTGCATGGCAGGCCGCCCACAGCAGATGACTCTTGCCGCTACCGGTGTCGCCCCAGAGGTACAGGGCGCTGTGATCGCGCTGCAGCAGCAGATCCTGCAGCGCCTGCAGCACCAGGGCGTTGTCGCTATGCGTGCCGGGGTCGAAATTGTCCAGCGTCTGGTCCGGCTCCCAATCCAGCGGCAGGATGTGTTGGCGCGCGGCCAGGCTGGCGTTCGGCGCAGGGCGTTGCGGTGCTGTCGAGGTCATGCGTCAGACAAACAACGCGCTCTGGCGGTACCAGCTGAGCAGTCGGCGCGCCACAACCAGCAGCAGGGCGCCTGCGGGCAGCGCCAGCAAGATGCCCCAGAAACCGAACAGGTTGCCAAAGGCGAGCAGAATGAAAATGACCAGCAGAGGGTGCAGGCCGATGCTTTCGCCGACGAATTTCGGGGTGACGTAAAGCGATTCGATCAGCTGGCCGATGCCGTAGACCACAGCCACCGCAATCACGCCATACCAGCTCAGGAACTGCAGCGCGCCGGTGAGCAGCGCCAGCAGCAGCCCAAGGCCGAAGCCCACATACGGCACGAACACCGCCAGCCCGGTGAAGATGCCCACCGGCAGTGCCAGCTTGAACCCGGCGATGGCCAGCCCGGCCGAGTAGTAAAACGCCAGAATCAGCATCACCAGCAATTGGCCGCGCAGGTACTGGCCGAGGATGATGTCGCAATCGTTAAAAAACCGCAGCACGGCGTCGCGGTGTCTGGGAGGAATGAGAGCGCTCAGCCGCTCCAGCGTCTGGCCCCAGTCGAGAAGCAGATAGAAGGCCACCACCGGAATCAACGTGAGGTTGCCCAGCAGAACCAGCAGACCGATGCCGCCCGTGCTCGCAGATCGCAGCAACAGCGCGGCCCAGTCCTCGCCATGCGTGCTCAGATATTTGGACAGGGTCTGCTGCACGCTGGCAGGGTCGAACTGGATGTGAAGATCGAACCGGGCCAGCAGCGGTGTGCCCCAGTTGACCATGGTCTGCAGCAGCAGCGGAAACTTTTCGCGGATCAGCGGAACGATCTGGCTGAGCACCGGTACCAGCAGCAAGAACAAGCCGACGAACAGGCCGACTGCCACGATGATGGCCAGGGCAGCGCCCAATGCGCGAGGGATGCGGCGACGCTTGAGTTTTTCCACCAGCGGATGCAGCACATAGGCCAGGGTGATGCCGACGAGAAACGGCATCAGGATGCTGCCCAGCAACCAGATCAGCCACAGCGCAACCACGCCGATCGCAAGCCAGATGAGTGCGTGTTTCAGGGCGGGTGTCAGGAGCATGTGGCGCGGGGCTTGTTTTCGCTGGAGGGTGCCTGCAAGGCAGGGTTGGCAGGCGCCGAGACGACGCACTCTAAAATCAGACACATTATTTTATGCGGTGCGGGGCGCTTGACGCGCCCGATGTCGCCACCTGCCTGTGTGCAGGTGGACGCATTGAATGCCCTCTAGCCCTGCTTTTTCAAAGCCTGCCCATCATGCAAAAACCCCCCTTGACCTATCGCGACGCTGGCGTGGACATCGACGCCGGAGATGCGTTGGTGGATGCCATCAAGCCTCTGGCCCGGCGCACGCTGCGCGACGGTGTGCTCGCCGGCATCGGTGGCTTCGGTGCGCTGTTCGAGGTGCCCAAACGTTACCGCGAGCCGGTGCTTGTATCGGGCACGGACGGCGTGGGCACCAAGCTCAAGCTGGCCTTCGAGTGGGACCGGCACGACACAGTGGGCATCGATCTGGTGGCGATGAGTGTCAATGACGTGCTGGTGCAGGGCGCCGAGCCGCTGTTCTTTCTCGATTACTTCGCCTGCGGCAAGCTGGCGGTGCAGACGGCCACCCAGGTGATCAGCGGCGTGGCGCTGGGTTGTGAACAGGCCGGCTGCGCGCTGATCGGTGGCGAGACCGCGGAAATGCCCGGCATGTATCCGGCGGGCGAATACGACCTGGCGGGCTTCGCTGTCGGCGCGGTGGAAAAGAGCGGCATCATCGACGGCCGCAACATCGCACCCGGCGACCGCGTCATCGGTCTGGCGTCCAGCGGCGCGCATTCCAACGGGTATTCGCTGGTGCGCAAGATCATCGTCCGCACGCCGCAAACCGAACTGCCGCACACCCTGGATGGCAAGGATTTCCGCAGCGCGATCATGGCTCCCACGCGCATCTACTGCAAACCCGTGCTCAAGGCCCTGGCGCAGCACACCATCAAGGGCATGGCGCATATCACCGGTGGCGGGCTGAGCGAGAACATTCCCCGCGTACTGCCCGAGAGCGTGCAATGCGTGCTCGATCCCTCCGCCTGGGGGCAGACCGAGCTGTTTGCCTGGCTGCAGCGCGAGGGCGGTATTGACGACGCCGAGATGCGCCGCACCTTCAACTGCGGCGTGGGTTTCGTGCTGGTGGTCGCCCAGGCCGAGGCCGATGCCGTGCTCGCCACCCTGCGTGCCGAGGGCGAGACGGGCTGGATCATCGGTGAGATCCAGGCGCGGCCCCGGCCGGACGCGCATCAGGTTCGCTACGTCGCCTGAGTCCGCGCTCGACTTACTGGAAAGCCACTTCGTCGAAGCTGCGCAGCTTGCGGCTGTGCAGCCGTCCCATGCTTTGCTGGCGCAGTCGCGCGATGGCGCGCAGGCCGATGCGCAGATGCTGCTCCACCTGCTGGCGGTAGAACTGGTCGGCCATGCCCGGCAGCTTGAGCTCGCCATGCAGCGGCTTGTCGCTCACACACAGCAGCGTGCCGTAGGGCACCCGGAAGCGAAAGCCGTTGGCCGCCACGGTGGCGCTTTCCATGTCGAGCGCGATGGCACGGCTCTGGCTGAAGCGCCGGTCCGGCCCAGGGTAGGGCAGCAATTCCCAGTTGCGGTTGTCGGTGCTGGCCACGGTGCCGGTGCGCAGCACGCGCTTGAGTTCGTAGCCGTGCAACTGGGTGATGTCGGCCACCGCGCCTTCGAGCGCCTGCTGCACTTCGGCCAGCGGCGGAATCGGCACCCAGAGCGGCAGTTCTTCGTCGAGCACGTGATCCTCGCGCACATAGCCGTGCGCCAGCACATAGTCGCCCAGGCGCTGCGAGTTGCGCAAGCCGGCGCAGTGGCCGAGCATGATCCAGGCGTGCGGGCGCAGTACGGCGATGTGATCGGTAATGGTTTTGGCGTTGGCCGGGCCGACGCCGATGTTCACCAGGGTGATGCCGCTGTGGTCGGGCATGATCAAGTGATAGGCAGGCATCTGTGGCAGCCGCGCCGGGGGATGGCCCATGGTCTGCGCCGATGAGGTGGCGCTGGCGCGGGTGGTGATCACATGGCCTGGTTCGACAAACGCGGTGTAGGGCGGCTGGTCATCGCCGGCGCGGCCGAGCGGCTGGGCCATCAGCGCATGCGCCAGCCGGACAAATTCGTCCACATAGAACTGGTAGTTGGTGAACAGGACGAAGTTCTGGAAATGCGCGGGCGCGGTGCCGGTATAGTGCTGCAGCCGGTGCAGCGAATAGTCGATGCGCGGCGCGGTGAACAGCGCAAGCGGCAGTGGCTCGCCGTCTGGTGTTTCATGCGTGCCGTTGGCGATGCCGTCGTCCATCGCGGCCAGATCGGGCAGGTCGAAGACGTCGCACAGCTGCTGGCGTTGCTCCAGGCTGAGATGGCCCTCCACATGAGATTGCCCGGCAAAGCTGAAATGCAGCGGAATCGGCTGCTCGCCCATGCCGACTTCCAGCGCCACGCCGTGGTTGGACAGCAGCAGCTCGAACTGCGTGCGCAAATAGTCTGCGAACAGATCGGGGCGGGTGAGGCTGGTTTCATACAGTCCGGGCGCGGCAACGAAGCCATAGGCCAGACGCGAATCCGGCCGCGCCACGGAGTCGATGCGCACCCGCACCACCGGATAGCAGGCGCGCACCCGCCCCGGCGGCAGCGTGCCAGCGATGAACGCGGCGAGCCTGTCGCGCAGATGGGTCACTGCAGCCTCGTAGAGGGCCTGCACCTGCTCCAGTGCGGCTTGTGCCTCGGTGAATACGGCGCTGGGAACAGGCGCAGGGCAATGCAGGGCGTGTTGGCTGTGCGGCATGATGTGGGCAAGGCGTGAGGTGATGCGCTATTGTCCACCGGGATGTTTTCATCCTCATGGCGAGGCGGCGCTGTTGGGGAATCGAATATGCTTACCCGAATCCCTGTACCGAATCCGTTTCCATGCGCATCCTGAGCTGGTTTTTGCGGCTGGTGGTGTTTCTGCTGCTGTTTGGCCTGGCGCTGAACAACCTGGAACCCGTCACCCTGCACCTGCTGTTTGGCACCCAGTGGCACACCCCGATGATCGTGCTGCTGTTGACGGTGTTCGCCCTGGGCGCGGTGCTGGGCGTGCTGGCGCTGCTGCCGTCGTGGATGCGGCACCGGCGGCGCGCAACCCGGCGACCTGACAAGGAACTGGCAGACGCTGTGGCCTCCAAGGGGCCGACCGCTCCGTCCGAGTTCCCGCAACAGCCGATCGACAGGCCGATCGATGGAGTTTGACCTCTGGTGGCTGCTGGTCCTGCCCCTGATGTTCGCCCTGGGGTGGCTGGCGTCGCGTGTCGATCTGCGGCAGGTACGCACCGAAGGCGCGCTGCGCCGCGACGCGCCGCAGGCGTATTACCGCGGCCTCAACCATTTGCTCAATGAGCAGCAGGACAAAGCGATCGACGCCTTCATCGAAGCCATGACCGCCGATCCCGACACGGTCGATCTGCACTTTGCCCTGGGTAACCTGTTCCGCCGTCGCGGCGAATACGAGCGCGCGGTGCGGGTGCATCAGAACCTGCTCGCCCGCGCCGACCTGCCGCGCGAGGCGCGCGAGCGTGCGCAGCTCGCGCTGGCGCAGGACTTTTTCAAGGCCGGGCTGCTCGACCGCGCCGAGTCCGCCTACCAGGATCTGCAGCGCACGGCCTATGCCTCGCAGGCGCTGACCGCGCTGCTGCAGATCAGCGAGCGCACGCACGACTGGAACAAGGCAATCACCCGCGCTGGTGAGCTGGAGCAGCGTGCCACCGGCACTTACCAGCGGCAGATCGCGCAGTATTGGTGCGAGCTGGCCGCGCAGCATCAAGCCGCAGGCCGTGGGTCGGATGCGCTTGCCGCACTGGACGCCGCGCTGCAGGCCGCGCCGCAGGGCGTGCGGCCGCGGCTGATGCGCGCGCAGTGGGCGCAAGAGCGCGGCGAATGGCAGTTTGCCCTGCAGACGCTCGAATCAATCGACTTGCTGCAGCCCGAATTCCTCGCGCTGGCCGCGGTGCAGATCGCGCGGCTGCGCCAGCAACTCGGGCAGGTCGACGCGGGGCTGGCCTGGCTGCGGCAGCGGCTGGCGCAGACCCCGGCGATCGATCTGCTCGACGCCGTGCTGCTGCTCGACCCCGACCCTCTATCGCGCGCGCAGTGCGCGCAGCAATACCTGCAATCGCACCGTAGCCTGCTCGCGCTCAAGCGCGTGCTCGAACACCCGATGCCCGGCGCCACCGTGCCCGAGGCCGCCGCGGCGATGCAGGGCGCGGTAGACAATGCGCTGCGCAGCCGCCAGCGCTACCGCTGCGCCGCCTGCGGGTTTGAAGCGCGGCAATATTTCTGGCATTGTCCAGGCTGCCAGGGCTGGGAGACCTACCCGCCGCGCCGCCTGGAAGAACTCTCCCTTCTTGGATCATGAACGCAGAACAACTCGCTCAATCCCGTGTGCTCATCGTTGGCGACGTGATGCTCGACCGCTACTGGTTCGGCGCGGTCGACCGCATCTCGCCGGAGGCGCCGGTGCCCGTGGTGCGCGTGCAGCGCGATGAAGACCGCGTTGGCGGCGCTGCGAACGTGGCGCTCAACGCCGCGATGCTCGGCGCGCAGGCCACGCTGCTGTCGGTGGTCGGCGCCGACGAGCCGGGGCGCAAGCTCGCCACCCTGCTGGTCGATACCCCGATCCGCAACGCCATGCGGCAAGACCCCACGCTCAAGACCACGGTCAAGCTGCGTGTGGTGTCGCGCCAGCAGCAGCTCATCCGTCTCGACTTCGAGCAGAAGCCCGATCACGAAGTGCTCGCCGCGATGATGGAGCGCTATGAGCAGGAGCTGACGTTTCACGATGTGGTGCTGCTGTCAGACTACGGCAAGGGCGGGCTGGAGCATCTCGACCAGATGATGAACCTGGCCCGCACCCACGGCAAGACCATCCTGATCGATCCCAAGGGCCGCGACTACAGCCGTTACGCCGGTGCCACCGTCATCACCCCCAACCGGGCCGAACTCGCGCAGGTGGTGGGCGAATGGAGCAGCGAGGACGAACTCACCGCCAAGGCGCAAGGCCTGCGGCGCAAGCTCGGTCTTACCGCGCTGCTGCTCACACGCTCCGAAGAAGGCATGAGCCTGTATACCGACAGCGGCGAGCTGCACATCCCCACCGAGGCGCGCGAGGTGTACGACGTCTCGGGTGCGGGCGATACGGTCATCGCAACGCTTGCCGTGGTGCTGGGCGCGGGCTGTGCGCTGGAAAATGCGGTGCGCACCGCCAACCGCGCCGCCGGCATCGTGGTGGGCAAGCTCGGCACCGCCACCGTCACTCCGCAGGAGCTGTGGACATGAGAGTCATCGTCACGGGCGCGGCCGGGTTCATCGGCAGCAATCTGGTCAAGGGGCTCAATGCCCGCGGCGTCACCGACGTAATTGCGGTGGACAACCTCACCCAGGCCGACAAGTTCCGCAATCTAGTCGATCTGCGCCTGAGCGACTATCTCGATAAGACCGTGTTTTTCGAACAGTTCGCACGCGGGCAGTTCGGCAAGGTCGAGGCCGTGTTCCACCAGGGCGCCTGCTCCGACACCATGGAGCACAACGGTCGCTACATGCTCGACAACAATTACCGCGCCAGCAAGACCCTGCTCGACGCTGCACAGGCGCAGGGCGTGCGGCTGCTCTACGCCTCCAGCGCCGCGACCTACGGTGCCAGCAGCACCTTCCGCGAAGACCCGGCGTTCGAGCGCCCGCTCAACGTCTATGGCTATTCCAAGTTGCTGTTCGATCAGGTGGTGCGCCGCGCGCTGCCGCATGCGACCACGCAGATCGCGGGTTTTCGCTACTTCAATGTCTACGGCCCGCGCGAGCAGCACAAGGGCCGCATGGCCTCTGTGGCGTTTCACCATGTCAACCAGTACCGGGAACACGGTCAGGTCAAGCTATTCGGCGAATACCAGGGCTACGGCCCCGGTTTGCAAGAAAGAGACTTCGTCTGGATCGACGATGTTGTCGCCGTCAATCTCTGGTTCTTCGATCATCCTGGCAAGAGCGGCATCTTCAACCTGGGGTCCGGGCGGGCCCAGCCCTTCAACGATGTGGCGCAAACGGTGGTCAACACCCTGCGCACGCAGGCGGGAAAGTCCGCGCTGCCCTTGGCCGAGCTGGTGGCCGCGGGCGAAATTGCCTACATTCCCTTCCCCGACGCGCTCGTGGGCAAATACCAGTGCCACACCCAGGCCGACCTCAGCCACTTGCGCGCGGCGGGCTGCACACACCATTTCGCCACGGTGGAGGAGGGCACGGCGGCCTATGTGCAGGCTTTGACAGCGGGGTAATGCTCATTGCGGGTCCGTCTGGCCCGCGCGCGCCGCATCACGCAGCATCACCCCCAGCAGCACCATGCCGACGAGCATGACTGCCGCAGTGACATAGAGCGCGCCGTGATAGCTGCCGGTACTTGTGGCGATGATGCCCGCCATCGCCGGGGCCACCATCTGCGACACGCCGTAACTCAGCGTCAGCCGCGCCATCGCCTTGGCCGGATTGGCCGGAAAGCGCCGGCCAATCAAGGTCAGCGTCAGGCTGACGATGCCCACGAAGGTGCCGCCATACAGCACTGCACTGAGCAGATTCAGCGCCACATTGGTCGTGATCGCGGGCAGCACGATGGAGGCGGTCTGCAGCGCAAACGCCAGCAGCAGCGCGCCGATCTCCCCCCAGGCGCGGGCGATGCGATCCCAGGCGAAGCTCGACGGTGCCGCCGCCAGCCCCACGGTCACCCACACCCAGCCACCCTTGCTCGCCAGCAGCGGCAGTTTGTCCAGAATGGCGACGATGAAGGTCGCGCTGATCACATAACCGAAGCCGGCGCAGAAATACATCGCGGTCATCAGCAGCATCCAGCGCCGGGGCGGCGCGGGCATGCTGGCTTGCACACCGCCTGCAGGCAGCGGCGCGGCGGGCGCGGGCGGCGGCAGCCACAGCCAGGCGGGGACGAAAAACACCAGCCCCAGCAGTCCGAGCGCCATCCACTGCTGCGCCCAGCCCAGTCGGTCCATCATGGCGCCCACCGCGAGGCCAGACACCACGATGCCCAGCCCCAGCCCGGTGAAGTGCAGCCCCAACTCGGGCCGGTGACCATGGCGGATCAGCCAGTTCAGCGCCAGCCCCGATGCCAGCAGCAGCCCCGCCGTGCTCGACAACCCGGAGACGAAACGCAGCACCGCCCACAGCACAGGGTTGTCAGTGAAGCCCAGCGCGGCGGTCGTCACCACCGCGAGCACCAGGCCAATCCGGTAGAGCACGAATTTCTGCTGCAGATTGCCCACAGACGCAGCGAGCATCGCCCCGAAGATGTAGCCCGCGTAGTTGAATGTCGCCAGCCAGCCCGCTGCCACCGCAGTCAGACCGGCCTGGCTGTGCATGACCGGCAGCATTGGCGAGTAGGCAAAACGCGCGAGCCCGACGGTGAGAATGAGGGCACAGATGCCTGCGAACAGCACACGCAGGCGTTGCGCCGCGCTCAAGGAGGGAGTGGAGACTGTTGGCATGCGGAAGATTGCGTTCTGGTGGCGATGCTAGGCCGCAAACCCCGCACCCGCCTTACATCAGCACATGCTCACCGGCGTTGTTCTGCCCGAGGATGATGTAGTTGACCTTGCGGATATCGGCAAGCGTGAGGCCGCCTGCATAGGAAATGGAGCTCTGCAGATCTTCTTCCATTTCGCGCAGGGTATCGGCCAACCGGCCCTTGAGCGGCTCCAGAATGCGCTTGCCCTCGACATTGCGGTAGGCCCCTTTGTTGAACTCGGAGGCGCTGCCGTAATACTCCTTGAACAACTGACCGTTGACCTCGACCGTCTTTCCTGGGGATTCCTCATGCCCGGCCAGCATGGAACCGATCATGACCATGCTGGCCCCGAAGCGCACACTCTTGGCGATGTCACCATGTTCGCGGATGCCGCCATCGGCGATGATGGGTTTGGTCGCCACCCTCGCGCACCACTTCAGGGCCGAGAGCTGCCATCCGCCCGTGCCGAAGCCGGTTTTCATGCGGGTGATGCACACCTTGCCCGGACCGATGCCCACCTTTGTGGCATCGGCGCCCCAGGCTTCGAGATCGATCACCGCCTCGGGCGTGCCGATATTGCCAGCCACGACAAACGCTTGCGGCAGCTTGTGCTTGATGTGCGCGATCATGCGCTGCACGCTGTCGGCATGACCGTGGGCGATGTCGATGGTGATGTAGTCGGCGCCCGTGCCCTCGGCAGCGAGCTGGTCGATGACCGCCTTGTCATCCGCCTTGACCCCCAGCGAAACGGAGACGAACAGATCGGCATCGCGCATCTGGCGGGCGAAGGCCGCGACGTCGACATCGAATCGGTGCATCACATAAAAATACCCGTTGGCCGCCAGCCAGCGGCAGACATGCGCGTCCACCACGGTTTTCATATTGGCCGGCACCACCGGCAGGCGAAAACGCCGCCCGCCGAACTCGGTTGACGGATCGCACTGGCTGCGACTCTCCACCCGGCACTTGCGCGGCAACAGCAGAATGTTGTCGTAGTCGAAGATGTCCATCACGGTCTCCATCAAGGGCGCGCGTCTTTGGCGCGCACAAAAAACCGGGCGGCAAGATATTTGCGGCCCGGTGATTCATTCTAGGCTCGGGGTCGTGCCGCATCCGGGATGGGCCTATTGGGGGCGACGTGGTGATGCGCCGCCAATCGCCCGCGCGTGGCGCTTCCCTCTGAGCCAGGCCGCGGCGGCCTAAAATCCGTTCATGTCTGCCCTCATCCAACAGCTCAACCCCGAGCAGCACGCCGCGGTCACCCTGCCCACTGAGAATGCCCTGATCCTTGCCGGAGCCGGCAGTGGAAAAACCCGGGTGCTCACCACGCGTATTGCCTGGCTGATTTCCACCGGGCAGGTTTCGCCCGCAGGCGTTCTGGCTGTGACCTTCACCAACAAGGCGGCCAAGGAGATGATGGCCCGGTTGTCGGCCCAGCTTCCCATTCCGGTGCGAGGCATGTGGATCGGCACGTTCCACGGGCTTTGCAACCGTTTTCTGCGGGCGCACTGGCGCGAGGCTGGTTTGCCCCAGACGTTTCAGATTCTCGACGTGCAGGACCAGCTCGCCAGCATCAAGCGTCTGCTCAAGGGCCTGAATGTGGACGAGGAGCGCCACCCGCCCAAACAGGTGCAATGGTTCATCAATGGCGCCAAGGAGCAGGGTCTGCGACCGGGCGATGTGCAGACGCGCGATCCGCAGAGTCGGCAATTGGCAGAGATCTATCTGGCCTATGAGGCGCAATGTACGCGCGACGGTGTGGCGGATTTCGCGGAGTTGCTGCTGCGTTCCTACGAGATCCTGCGCGATAACCCTGCCATCCGCAGGCATTACCGCCAGCGCTTCCGCCACATCCTGGTCGACGAGTTCCAGGACACCAACCGCCTGCAGTACCAGTGGCTCAAACTGCTGGCCGGACCGGAGGATGCGCACGGCGCCTGCGTGTTCGCCGTGGGCGATGACGATCAGAGCATCTATGCCTTCCGCGGGGCGCACGCGGGCAATATGGATGATTACCAGCGCGAGTTTCATGTGCGCCATCTGATCAAGCTCGAGCGTAATTACCGCTCGTATGGGCACATTCTTGATGCGGCTAATACTCTGATCGCGAACAACGCACGACGCCTGGGCAAGAACCTGCGCACCGAGGCGGGCGCGGGTGAGCCGGTCAGGGTGTTCGAGGCGCCGAGCGACTATGCCGAGGCGCAGTGGCTGGTCGAGGAAATCCGTCAGTTGTTGCGCGACGGACTGGCGCCCAGCGAGATCGCGGTGCTCTACCGTGCCAACGCGCTGTCGCGGGTGATCGAGGGCGCGCTGTTCAACGCCGGCTTGCCTTATCGCGTGTATGGCGGTTTGCGGTTTTTCGAACGCGCTGAAGTCAAGCACGCCTTGGCCTATTTGCGCCTGCTCGACAACCCGCAGGACGACACCGCCTTTCTGCGCGTGGTCAACTTTCCCGCGCGCGGCATCGGGGCGCGCACCCTGGAGCAGTTGCAGGACGCCGCCCGCCTGCGCGCCACGCCGCTGTGCGACGCGGTGGACGCTCTCGGCGGACGCGGCGCAGCCAGCTTGCAGGCCTTTCTCGATCTGGTGGCGCAGATGCGCTTTCAGACCGCGGCGATGAGCCTGCCCGATCTGGTTCGGCACGTCCTTGAAGCCAGCGGCCTGAACGCGCACTACCGCGAGGAACGCGAGGGCCAGGAGCGGCTGGAAAACCTGGAGGAACTGGTCAATGCCGCCGCCGCCTTCGTCACCCAGGAAGGCTTTGGTCTGCAAGCAGCGGCGCAGCAGCGCCAGGCGCTGGGGGCCTCTTCCGGCGCGGCCACCGAGGGCCTTGCGGCTTTTGACGGCATCGACCCCGCCACGGGCGAAACCCTATCGCCGCTGACTGCGTTTCTCACCCACGCCGCGCTCGAAGCTGGCGACAACCAGGCGCAGACCGGGCAGGACGCCATTCAAATGATGACCGTGCACGCCGCCAAGGGGCTGGAGTTCGACGCGGTGTTCATCACCGGCCTGGAAGAAGGTTTGTTCCCGCACGAGAACGCGCTGAGCGAAGCCGATGGCGTGGAGGAAGAGCGCCGCCTGATGTATGTGGCCATCACCCGGGCGCGCAAGCGCCTGTATCTGAGCCTGGCGCAGAGCCGCATGCTCCACGGCCAGACGCGCTACAACCTGCGCAGCCGGTTTTTCGACGAACTGCCGGCGCAGTCGCTCAAATGGATTAGCGCCAAGCAGCCCGGTTTCGGCGGCGGCTTTGGCGCCGATCAACACAGCAGCTGGAGCGATGTGCCGAAGGCCAGCGTACCCTCCTTCACCCCGCCCGCGCCCAAGCCCAAGCAAGGCCTGCGCACCGGGCAGGCGGTGTTTCACAACAAGTTCGGCGAAGGCGTGGTGCTCAGCCTGGAGGGCGACGGCGAGGACGCCCGCGCCCAGGTCAGATTCAACCGCCACGGCACCAAGTGGCTCGCGCTCAACATTGCCAAACTCACTCCGGTGAGTTGAGGCGGCGCAGCGCGCGCCAGCGACTTTGGGCAGCGCGTCGGATCGCCTTCAGAGCATCACTGTTGATATCCGCGCAATCCTGATCCCGGTTTTTCATCCAAGATTGACCCCACCTGTAGGTGGCGCAGCCGGGCGACGCGTCTGTGGACAAGTCTACTGTTGATGCGTTTGTTTCTCCTTTCTCGATGACATCTGGCAAGGCCGTGCCTGCGCCGCCACCTCGGGGTAGTTGGCGGCCATGCCGTGCAGCTTCAGGGCTTTGAGGGCGCCGATGATCTCCTGGCTCATGCGCGCACCCCCTGTGGGTCATCGCCGCCGACCGAACGAAGCCGGTCGTAGCGCTGCACGTTGGCCTGCGGCGCCACCGTGCAGCGTCAGCGGCGTCCTGGCCGCGGCCACCTCAGCCTGGCTGCCAGCCTTCAGACGCGCGAGCACATTGAGCACATGCTCGCCGCTGGGCTTGCCGCTCTCGAGCGCCCGCTCGGCCGCCACCAGCACCGGCTCCAGACCGTGCACCGGCACAGCCGCCAGCACCTGGGCCATCACCCGGTCACCGCCCTCACGGCGCAGCAAGATGGCCTGCAGCTTCTGCAATGGCTCAGGCAGGGTCTCAAAGGGCGCGCCGTTGCGCAATGCACCGGGCTTGCGCTCGATCAGGCTGACGTCGTGGCGCCAGTCGTAGAAGGTCTGGCTGCGCTCGAAGCTGCGCGCATGGCTGGCGATACGGGCGTTCTCGGCCACCCCATCAATGCGTTCGGGATACAGGCGCAGGCTGAGCACCTCGTGGGCGTGCTCGGTGGGCACGCTGTAGCGGTTGCGCTGCAGGTGCACCAGCGCCGTGCTGCAGACGCGCGCCAGCACCTCGATGTAGCCGTCAAACGGCCGGGGGTTGGGCATCAGGCGCTGCTGCTCATCCTGCAGCACGTCGGCCACCTTCAGCGTCGGCCACTCAGGGTGGTTGAGTTCGGCCCATGCCGCGCGGCACTCGCCCGCCAGCCATGTATTGAGCGCCTGCATGTCGGGCCAGCGCTGCGCGGTCGCCTTGTGCCAGATGCTGACGCGCCGGTCGCGCACGTTCTTCTCGACGATGCCTTTCTCCCAGCCGCTGGCGACGTTGCAGAACTCGGGCTCGAACAGGTCGTGGCCCGTCATGGCTTCAATGCGGGCGTTGACCGCGCGCTTCTTGCCGACGCCCACCTTGTCCACGGCCGTCTTCATGTTGTCGTAGATGTTCCCGCTGGGGCACACCGCCGAAGGTGGCAAACGCCCGGGCATGGGCATCGAACAGCATCTCGTGGCTCTGGCTCGGATAGGCCACCAGCCAGAAGGCGCGGCTGCCGCACAGCTTGGTGTGGGCCACATCCAGACGCCTGCGCAGTCCGCCCACCCAGGCGTACTCGGTGCTCCAGTCGAACTGGAAGGCGTCGCCCAGGGTGAATTTCAGCGGCACGAAAGCACTCTTGCCGACCTTGCCCGACTCCTCGGCTCGCCAGCGCCGGGCAAAGGCCGCCACCCGGCCGTAGCCGCCGCTGTAGCCCTGCTTGACCAGGCCTTCGTACAAGGTCTTGATGGTGCGCCGATTGCGTTTGCCGCGGTGCAGATCGGCCTTGAGCCAGGTCGCCAGCGTTTCGGTATAGCCGTCGAGCTTGGTCTTGTTGACCCGCTGGGGGTACTTGGGCTCGACTATCTCGCCCTTGCGCAGCCAGGCCTTGATGGTGTTGCGCGCCAAACCCGTGCGCCGCTCGATCTCTTTGATTGGAAGGCCGTCGCGCAGGTGCATCCTGCGGATCTTTGCCAGTGTTCCCACGTTGATCACTCCTTGATTCCCTCCCGCTCAAAAAATAAGCAGGAGACCTTACTCAAGGGGTCAAAATTGGATGAAAAAAATCACTCCAGAGGGGTTAGATTTACGTGGAAATCAACACATCACGTCTGCCTGCGCTGACCCGTGGTCGATGGCTACGACGATCTTTCCCCGGGTCGTGCCCTGGCTCATGCGCTCGATGGCATCGGCCGCGCCAGACAGCGGCACCACTTCGGTGATCTCGGGCCGGATCTTGCCGGCAAAAAACCACTGCGACAACTGTCCCACTTGGGCCGCGTGCAGCGCTGGGTCGCGCTGCATCGCTTCGCCCCAGTACACGCCCAGAATCTGACGTTCCTTGAGCAAGGCCAGGTTCAGGGCGATGTTCGGATGCTGCCCGCGGCAAAGCCCACCACCAGATAGCGACCACGCCAGGCCGTGGCGCGCAGCGCGGGTTCGGCATAGCGGCCGCCCACTGGGTCGACCACCACATCGACGCCTGCGCGCGCCGTGTGTTCGAGCAGGGCCGCGCGCAAATCCTCGCTTGCATAGTTGATCAGCCCATCGGCTCCGTGCGCCTGCGCAAGCTGCAATTTGGCCTCGCTCGACGCTGCTGCGATCACCCGCCCGCCCAGGGCCTTGGCCACATCGATGGCGGCCAGCCTCACGCCGCCGCCCGCGCCGAGCACGGCCACGGTCTCGCCCGCCTGCAGCCGACCCACGTCCTGCAGTGCATGCAGCGCAGTACCGTAGGTGAGCATCAAAGCGGCCCCTTGGCGCGCATCCATCCCTGTGGGCAAGGGCATCACCCGCGATGCCGGCACCGCGCAGCGCTGCGCCAGGCCGCCGTGTCCGGCAAAGGCGATCACCGCATCGCCCACCTTGTAGCGTGTAGCGCGCGACCTCATCCCCCACGGCAAGCACCCGGCCGGCGAACTCCGCTCCGGGGGAAAACGGCAAGGCCGGCCGGGTTTGATAAAGGCCCTGCACGATGAGCGCATCGGGGTAATTCAGGGCGCAGGCCTGCACCGCGATGAGCACCTCATCGCGGGCAGGCACCGGGTCGGGCACGTCCTGCACTTGCAGGCTTTCAATCGGGCCATAGGCTTGGCAAAGCAAGGCTTTCATGCGGCGTCTCCCGAGGTGCCAGGTAGCGGCGGCAGGGTCGGGTTGCGACCCACGACCATGTCCTGGCAACGCTGTCGCACGGCGTGCAGGATTTTGGGGTGCGGCAGGATGTAAAACTGGTTTTGCTGCACCGCATCGAAGGTGATGCGCGCGATGTCGTCCGCGCTCAGTCGGCCGGCCTGTACGGCGCTCGCCATGCGGGACGCATAGGCCGCGGATTGCGCAGAGGGCGCCGCGTCCCGGCCGAATCGGGCCGGGCGGTGCTGGGCGCTGCGGGCGATGCCGGTGGGCACCCAGGCCGGGCACAGCACGGACACCCCCACGGGCGCGTTTTGGGCCGCCAGTTCCGCGTACAGAGTTTCCGAGAGCGTGACCACGCCATGCTTGCTCACGTTGTACGCCGCCATGCCGGGGCTGGAGACCAGCCCCGCCGCAGAGGCTGTGTTCACCACGTGGCTGCGCTGGGCCTGCTGCTGCATGCGCGGCAGGAAATGGGCGATCCCATGCACCACGCTCATCAGATTGACGCCCAACACCCAGTCCCAGTCGGCTGCGGTGTGTTCCGTGGTCAGTCGGCTGAAGCCGACGCCCGCGTTGTTGAACAGCAGATGCACGGCGCCGAAGCGGGCGAAGCTGGCATTGGCCAGTGCGGCCACCTCGGCTTCGCGGGAGACATCGGCCGGGTGCAGCAACAGGTGCTGCGGAGGTACCCCAAGCGTGTCCGCCGCCTGGCGCAGCCGTGTGGCGTCGATGTCGCAGAGCACGAGCGACATGCCGCGCTGCGCAGCCTGCCGCGCCAGCGCCAGGCCGATGCCGCTGGCCGCGCCGGTGATCACGGCAATCTGGTCGGGCCCATCCAGCATGGGGGTCTCCTTGAAGAGAGTTCAGCCCGGATGGGCTGGAGTCGAAGCTCAGACAGCGGCTTGCAGGGATGCTGGCATCGCCCTAGTAGAGCCGGACTTGGAGAACTGTAGAGGTTGCAAACTGCGCCTGCACAAATTCACCTTAAAACCGCATTGCGGAACATCGTTTTGTGGAATAGGGTTGGCATTGTTCGAGTCGGCCCATGCCTTGTCAACCGGCTTGCCCCTTTTAGATGCGATCCATCAGGAATCGACAGGCCATGCTGCAATCTCCGAATCCACCATCAGCCAGCGCATCACGGCCTCGCACGGCACGGGCGCAGCGCCCGCAGAGTCCGCAGTCCGAAGATCGGCAGTTCGTCACCGCGTTGGCCCGGGGGCTGGAGGTGCTGTCTTGTTTTCAGTCGCGTGACAAGGCGCTGGGCAATCTGGAGATTGCGCAACGCTGCAAACTTCCAAAGTCCACGGTGTCGCGTCTCACGCATACCCTGACCCGGTTGGGCTACCTCACCCTGGATGCGCAGACCGGCAGGTATCGCCTGGGCACCGCCACGCTGGCGCTGGGCAGCACGGCACTGGCGCGGTTGGATGTGCGCCAGATCGCCCGCCCGCTGATGCAGGAACTGGCCCGCGCCACGCAGTCCATGGTGTCGCTGGGCACGCGTGATCGCCTGTCCATGCTTTATCTGGAGAGCTGCCGCAGCGCCTCGGCCCTGACGCTGAGCCTCGACGCGGGTTCGCGCATTCCTCTGGCGACAACGGCCATGGGGCGCGCCTACCTGGCTGTCATCAGCACGCGCGAGCGCGAGGCGATTTTCGAGGATCTGGCCGCACTGGACGAGCTCGCCTGGCCCGCGCTGCGGCACGGCATCGACAACGCGCTGGAGGATGTGCAGCGCCTCGGTGTGGCCTGCTCGTTTGGCGACTGGCAGCCCGATGTGAACGCCATCGCGCTGGGCTTTCAGCTGGGCGGGGGCATGCCGCCCATGGCGATCAACTGCGGAGGGGCGGCTTTTCTGCTCTCCCGCCAGACCCTGCTCGACCAGGTGCGGCCCCAGCTCATCGCCACGGTGCAGACCTTGATGCAAACCCTCGAAGGCTGAGGTGATCCGCATCCTTTTCCGGCAGGCCCGGCTCGATACCCGGTCGCTTTACAAGCCTGGGGCAACGGGCTAGGATCAAAACCAATATCAAAACAAAGTTCCGCAGAGCAAAACAAAGGCTTGACTGTCTAGCGGTGGATGATGGACTAGTTCACGGGCTTGCTTGCGGCGCAGATCGACTGGAGACGACATGGGCAGTGTGCGCGCAAGCCGCCAGGGCGATATCGCGGTTCTCAGCCTGGAGAATCAGCCGGTCAATGCTCTGGGCTGGTTGCTACGCCGGCAGCTGGTCGACGCCATCGACGCGGCCGTCGCTGACCCTTCGGTCCTCGGCGTGGTTGTGACCGGTAGCGGGGCGCTGTTTTCCGCAGGCGCCGACATCAGCGAATTCGGCACGGCGCAGGCCATGGCCTCGCCGCACCTGCCCGATGTCATCGCCGTCATCGAAGCCTGCAGCAAGCCGGTGGTTGCAGCCATCCACGGTAGCTGCATGGGCGGCGCTCTTGAATTGGCGCTGGGCTGCCATGGCCGTGTCGCGCTGTCCGAGGCGAAGTTGGCGCTGCCCGAAGTCAAGCTCGGCCTGCTGCCCGGTGCCGGTGGCACGCAGCGCCTACCGCGCGCGGTGGGCCTGGAGCGGGCGTTGAACATGATTGTCACGGGCGAGGCGGTCGCGGCAGCGGCGCTGCGCGAAAGCGGACTGTTCGACGCCGTGGTCGACATAGATGTCGTGGGCGCGGCGGTGCGGCTGGCGCAGGAACTCGCGGCCGTGCCAGCACCTCTGCCGCGGGTGCGCGATCGCACGGTAGCCGATGCGGATGCGCAGGCGCTCCTCCAAAGCCAGCGCGACATGGTGGCCGCCCGGTTTGCGCATGAACCCGCGCGGCTGCAATGTGTGGAGGCGGCGGCCGCTTCACTTGGGCCTTTCGAGGTGGGCCTGCGCAAGGAGCGCGATGCGTTTGCCATGCTCATGGCCTCGCCGGAATCGCAGGCGTTGCGTCACGCTTTTTTCGCTGAACGCGCGGCCTCGAAAATCGCCGATGTGCCCGCCCAGACGCCGACCCGCCCGATTCGCCGGGTGGGCGTGGTGGGCGCGGGCACCATGGGCAGCGGCATTAGCATGAATTTCCTCGGCATCGGCCTTCCGGTGGTGATGGTCGAGGCGCAGCAAGAGGCGCTCGACCGGGGTGTGGCGCGCATCCGGGCCAGCGACCAGAGCGCGGTGACCAAGGGCAAACTCACGCCGCAGCAGGCCGAGCAGCGCATGGGGCTGCTGCAGCCTACGCTGGACCTGGCTGCGCTGGCCGATTGCGATTTGATCATCGAAGCGGTGTTCGAGGATCTGCAGGTCAAGCGCGGCGTGTTCCAGACGCTCGATGCCCTCGCCAAACCCGGGGCCATCCTGGCCTCGAATACCTCCACCCTCGACCTCGACGCCATCGCCGCAAGCACCCGGCGGCCTCAGGACGTGGTCGGGCTGCATTTTTTCAGCCCGGCGCATGTGATGAAACTGCTGGAAGTGGTGCGCGGCAAGGCGACGAGCCAGGAGGTGCTGGCCACGGTGATGCAACTGGCCAAGGCCATGGGCAAGATTGCCGTGGTGTCTCGGGTATGCGATGGGTTCATCGGCAACCGCATGCTCGAACACTATGGACGCATGGCGCATTTTCTGGTTGAGGAGGGCGCCAGCCCGCAGCAGGTGGACCACGCCCTTGAAACCTGGGGCATGGCCATGGGGCCGTTTCGCATGAGCGATCTTGCGGGCAACGACATCGGCTGGGCCATCCGCAAGCGGCGCTATGAAGACAAGCCACAGGTGCTTTACTCCCGCCTGGCCGACCGGCTGTGCGAGCTGGGGCGGTTTGGGCAAAAAACCGGCAAGGGCTGGTATCGCTACGTGCCAGGCAGCCGGGCCGCCTTGCCCGATCCCGAGGTGGACGCGCTGATCGCCGCGCATCGTCAGGCCAACGGCGTGACGCCGCGGCAGATCGACGATGCCGAGATCGTCGATCGCTGCATTCTGGCCCTGGTCAACGAGGGTGCGCGGCTGCTGGCCGAGGGCATCGCGCAGCGCGCCTCGGACATCGACATGGTGTATCTGGCGGGCTATGGCTTTGCGGCCTGGCGCGGTGGGCCCATGGCGTATGCCGATCAGGTCGGGCTGTTCATGGTGGCGCGCCGCATGCGCCAGTTTGCCGCCCAGCCCGGTGGAGATACGGCGTTCTGGCAACCCGCGCCGTTGCTCGCCGAACGGGCTGCGCAGGGCCAGTCCTTCCATGACGGCTGACCCGCCCCGTGCCAGCCAGCTTGTGATGCGGGTGGCTCCCAAAAGTCTCAAGCCAATGCCCTGATACCGTGATCAAAAAGGACTTGCCATGCTGCCTTCCATCCAGGAGTTGTTCCATCTCACCGGGCGCAGCGCGCTGATCACCGGCGGCTCGCGCGGACTCGGCCTGCAAATCGCCCAGGCGCTGGGCGGCATGGGCGCACGCCTGGCCCTGGTGGCTCGCAAGGCGGACGAACTGGAGCAGGCGCAACAGACCTTGCGCGCTCAGGGTATCGAGGTGCAGATTGTTGTGGCGGATCTATCCCGGCGCGAGACCATCGCCCCGCTGGTGCAGGCGGTGCAGCAGGCGCTGGGCGGCGTGGACATTCTGGTCAACAATGCCGGTGCGACCTGGGGAGCGCCAGCGGAAGACTACCCCGACGAAGCCTGGGACAAAGTCCTGCGCCTGAATGTGGACGCCCCGTTTTTTCTCAGCCGCGAAGTGGGCAAGCGCTGCATGATCGCGCAGCGCCGCGGCAGCATCATCAACATCGCCTCGATCGCCGGGTTGCGCGGCAATCCCCTGCCGATGCGCACCATCGCTTACAACACCTCCAAAGGTGCGGTGATCAATTTCACGCGCGGGCTCGCTGCCGAATGGGGGCCCTACGGCATTCGGGTCAATGCGCTGTTGCCCGGTTTTTTCCCCTCCCGCATGTCGGCCGGGCTGCTGGACAAAATGGGCGAGGCCATCGTGCAAGCCACCCCGCTGCGGCGGCTCGGCGGCGATCAGGACCTAATGGGGGCTGCGGTGTTCTTTGCCAGCGAGGCCTCCAGGCATATCACCGGACAATGCCTCGCGGTGGACGGCGGCGCCAGCGCGGTTTGACCCGCCCATGCCCGCCATGAACATCTCGGTTGATACACGCCACGCCGCAGGCCGCGGGCTGCTTGCCGGGGTGACCAGCGTGGTGCTGGCCGGTGGCGGCAACCGTTGTTGGTGGCAGGCTGGGGTCTGGGACGTGCTCGCAACCGAAGGTCTGGCGCCCGGGCGGCTGGCTGGTGTGTCGGCCGGTGCGGCCATGGCCTGCATGCTTCTCACCGATCGAACGGCTCAGAGCCTGGCCCACTACGGTCGGCTCACGGCAGGCAATCGACGAAACATCTATCCTGAACGCCTGCTGCGTGGCGAACGCGTCTTTCCGCATGCCCAGATGTACCGCGACGCCTTGCTCGCCGTGCTCGATGCCCAGGCGCTGCAGGTTTTGCGCGGCAAACCCCCGGTGTATGTGCAGGTGGCCCGCCTGCCGGCCTGGCTGGGCGCGCGCAGCGGCCTGATCGCGGGTCTGTTGGCCTATCAGTTCGACAAAAAAGTGCGCAAGCTGCTGCATCCTCGTGCGGGCCGGTGGCTGGGTTTTGCGCCGCAGGTCTATCTGGCGCAGGATTGCGCTACGCCCGAGGCGCTGGCCGATCTCATCTTGGCGTCGAGCTGTACCCCACCCTTCACCCCGGCGATGCGCCTGCATGGCCAGCCCGTGCTCGACGGCGGCATGGTGGATAACGTACCGGTTGATGCGCTGCCGCCCACAGCGGCCGACGGCACGACCCTGGTTCTGCTCACCCGGCGTTATCCACGCCCCTTGCCCCGGTCATCCCAGCGGCTCTACGTCCAGCCCTCGCGTGCGGTGCCGGTCAGCGCCTGGGACTACACCAACCCCCGCGGCATCCAAGCAGCCTACGCTCAAGGCCGCGACGATGCCGCCCAACTGCTCGAGCGCCTCGCGCGTCGCGGGCTACATGATCTTCTGGAGACTTCCGATGACTGAACAAAACCTGCAATGCGTGCTCGCTGAACGTCCGGTGGGCTGGGTCGAACCCAGGCATTTCCGTTTCGAGCGCGGCCCGATTCCCACGCCGGGGGAGGGCGAGGTGCTGGTGAGCAATCACTGGCTGTCGCTCGACCCGTACATGCGCGGACGCATGTCCGACGCCAAGTCCTACGCCGAGCCGGTGGCTCTGGGCGAAGTGATGGTGGGTGGCACCGCGGGGGTGGTGGTCGCATCGCGCGATCCGCAGTTCCAGCCCGGCGATCCCGTGGTGGGCATGCTGGGCTGGCAGCTCTACGGCGTGGCCCCGGCGCGGGCGCTGCAGAAGGTCGACATCACGCATGTGCCGCTGTCGGCCTATCTCGGCCCGGTGGGCATGCCAGGCGTTACCGCGTGGTACGGCCTGAAGCGGATCTGCGCGCCCCAGGCCGGCGAGACCGTGGTGGTGACCGCCGCCGGCGCGGTTGGCAGTGTGGTCGGCCAGCTGGCCAAGCTGCGGGGCTGCCGGGTCGTCGGCGTGGCGGGCGGCGCCGAGAAATGCCGCTATGTGGTGGACGCGCTCGGTTTCGACGCCTGTGTGGATTACAAGGCGGGTCATCTCCGGGACGATCTCAAGGCCGCGCTGCCCCACGGCGTGGATGCGCTGTTCGAAAACGTCGGCGGCGAGATCTTCGATGCGCTGCTGGCGCGCACCAATGCGTTTGCGCGCGTCGCGCTGTGCGGCATGATTGCCGACTACAACGCCACCGAGCCTTACGGCATGAAAAACATCCGCGCGGTGCTGGTCAACCGCTTGAAGCTCCAGGGTTTCATCGTCTCAGAGCATCTGCAGGATTGGCCCGCCGCGCTGTGCGAGCTGGGCGGTCTGGTGGCTGCGGGTCGGCTGCGCTGGCGCGAGAGCGTGGCGCAGGGCCTGGAGAGCGCGCCCGAGGCGTTCATCGGCATGCTCAAGGGCCGCAATCTGGGCAAGCAACTGGTCAAGCTCGTCTGAATCAGGGGCCGAGATGAACGACTCCACCCGCGCTGTCTCCCCCGCGCTGACGTTCGACGAAGCCGCGCTGAGCGACTATCTGCGCCAGCACTTGCCCGAGGCCAGCGGGCCGTGGCAGGTGGCGCAATTCAAGGGCGGGCAGTCCAATCCCACTTATCTGCTCACCAATGCGACGGGGCGGCGCTATGTGCTGCGCCGCAAACCTCCGGGCAAGCTGCTGCCTTCGGCGCATGCGGTGGACCGCGAATTCCGCGTGATGCAGGCGCTGGCGCGTGCCGAATTTCCAGTGCCCCGGGTGCATCTGCTGTGCACTGACGAGCAGGTGATCGGCACGGCGTTCTACGTCATGGATCATGTGGACGGGCGGATTTTTTGGGACCCGCTGCTGCCCGGCATGGCGCCAGAGGAGCGAGCTGCCGTGTTCGACGCGATGAACCGCACCATCGCCGCGCTGCACCGCATCGACCCTGCTGCGGTAGGGCTGGCCGATTATGGCAAGCCCGGGGCGTACATCGCCCGCCAGGTGGCGCGCTGGACGCAGCAATACCGCGCCAGCGAAACCGAGCCGATCGCCGCGATGGACCGGCTGATCGACTGGTTGCCGGCGCACATCCCTGCAGGCGAGGAAACCGCCATCGTCCACGGCGACTTTCGCCTGGACAATCTGGTGTTCCACCCCCGAGAACCGCGGGTCGTGGCCGTGCTCGACTGGGAACTGTCCACCCTGGGTCACCCCCTTGCCGACTTTGCCTATCACTGTATGGCCTGGCGGCTGGAGCCCGGCCAGTTTCGCGGGCTGCTCGGCGGGGATCTGCCCGCGCTGGGCATTCCCGGCGAGGCCGCGTATGTGGCGCGCTACTGCGAGCGCACCGGGCGCGCACCCATCGCCGCTGCTGACTGGGAGTTCTATATGGCGTTCAACCTGTTTCGTCTCGCCGCCATTCTGCAAGGCGTGCTCGCCCGCGCCTTGCAGGGCAATGCGTCCAGCGCGCAGGCGCTCGACGCGGGCCGCCGCGCCCGTCCCTTAGCCAAGGCCGCCTGGGCGCAGGTCGAGCGCGCCTTTGGCCATTGAGTCACCGCATACGAAAGACCTCTCCATGGAATTCACCTACAGCGCAAAAGTGCGCGACCTGCAGCAGTGGCTGACCGCCTTCATGCAGGAGCACATCGAGCCCGCCGAGGCGGTGTTCGCCGCGGAGGTTCAGGCCAACCGCGCCGCCGGCAACCCCTGGCAACCTACCCGCGTGATGGAAACCCTCAAGGCCAAGGCTCGCGAGGCCGGGCTGTGGAATCTCTTTCTGCCCGATTCCGCGCATGGGGCAGGGCTGAGCAATCTGGAATATGCGCCGCTGTGCGAAATCATGGGTCGCTCGCCCATCGCCTGAGGCCTTCAACTGCTCGGCGCCCGACACCGGCAATATGGAAGTGCTCGAACGCTACGGCACGCCGCAGCAAAAGGCGCAGTGGTTGGAGCCGCTGCTGCGCGGTGAGATTCGCTCGGGCTTTGCCATGACCGAACCGGACGTGGCCTCCAGCGACGCGACCAACATCCAGGCCAGCATCCGCCGCGACGGCGATCACTACGTCCTCAACGGCCGCAAGTGGTGGACGTCCGGTGCGAACGATCCGCGCTGCAAGGTGCTGATCTTCATGGGCAAGTCCGATCCGGACAACCCTGATCGCCATCGCCAGCAGTCGATGATTCTGGTGCCGATGGACACGCCCGGGGTGAAAGTGGTGCGGCATCTGCCGGTATTCGGCTACGACGACGCGCCGCACGGCCATGCGGAAATCACCTTTACCGACGTGCGCGTGCCGGCTTCGAACATGCTGCTGGGCGAAGGTTGTGGATTCGAAATCGCGCAGGGACGGCTCGGCCCCGGGCGCATCCACCATTGCATGCGGCTCATCGGCCTGGCCGAGCGGGCACTGCAGGCCATGTGCCGCCGTGCCCTGTCGCGCTGCGCCTTTGGCCGCACGCTGGCCGATCATGGGGTGACCCGCGAGCGCATCGCCCAGGCGCGGCTGCTCATCGATCAGGCGCGCTGGCTGGTGCTTGCCGCCGCCGACAAAATGGACCGGGAAGGCAACAAGGCGGCGCGCAAGGAGATCGCCATGATCAAAGTGGTCGCTCCCAATATGGCCTGCCAAGTCATCGACTGGGCGATGCAGCTACACGGCGGCAGTGGGGTGAGTGACGATTTCGGCCTGGCCTATGCCTGGGCGAGTGCGCGCACCTTGCGCTTTGCCGACGGGCCGGACGAAGTCCACCGCGACCAGATCGCCCGGCTGGAACTGGGCCGTTACGCGCGGGGCCAGTCTTGAACCCTTGCCCGCCGCCCCATCGCGTCCCGAAGCCCGAGGCTGGTCATGGCCACAACGTCTTCACCTTCGACCCGCAGTTTTCGCCGCGCCGCCAGACGCCCGCAGGCCGATGGGTTGTTCCCGCAGCAAGCTCAATCCGGCCGCAGCGGCGCTTGCCGCAGGGCGGCCAGAAATTTTCGGCGATGACAACATGAACAAATCCTCTGTGGTGATCATCGGCGCGGGCCTGAGCGGCCTGTACGCGGCTTTTCTCCTGGAGCAGCAGGGCTTGCATGACTACGTCGTCCTGGAGTCGCGCCATCGTCTGGGCGGACGGCTGCTGTCCGAGACGGTGGCCAACGCCCGTTTCGATCTGGGGGCCACCTGGTACTGGCCCGATCTGCAGCCGCAGTTGGACGCCCTCGTTCGCGCCTTGGGTCTGGAGACCATGCAGCAGCAGGATGCCGGGATGATGGTGTTTGAGCAAAGCGCCACTTCGCCCGTTCAGCGGTTTGAGGGCTTACCGGCCGATGCGACACGCTCCTTGCGCATCGAGGGCGGCATGGCGGCCTTGGTGGACGCACTGGCCGCGCAGGGCCCATGGCGCAAGGTGCGGTTCGGACATCGCGTGCGCCGCATCGAACAGCAGGGTGGGGCCGACATCCTGGTCGAAGCCGTGACCGACAGTGCTCAGACGTCTCAGGTGCATGCCGGGCATGTGCTGCTGGCACTGCCGCCACGCCTTGCAATCGACCAGATCGCGATCGACCCCGGCTTGCCCCCGGCCCTGGCCCGCGCCTGGGCAGGCTGCCCGACCTGGATGGCGCCCCATGCCAAATATCTGGCGGTTTACCCGCGACCGTTCTGGCGGGAGCAAGGCCTCTCCGGCAGCGGCCGCAGTTACGCCGGCCCCCTGGTGGAGATTCACGATGCCTCGCCACCCGAGGGGCCGGGCGCGCTATTCGGCTTCGTGGGCGTTCCTGCGTCGGCACGGCAAAAGCTGCCGCACGAGGCGCTCCTCAGCTTGTGCCGCGCGCAAATGGGACGTCTGTTCGGCCCGCAGGCGCAGCAGCCGCTGGCCGAATGGCTCAAGGACTGGTCGCAGGATGCCGACACGGCCACATCGGCCGACTTTCATCCAGCGGCCGGTCATGCCACCGCGCCGCCCGCGTCTGCCACAGAGCCGCCCTGGAAGGGCCGCCTCGTCGGCATCGCCAGCGAATGGTCGCCCTCGTTTGCGGGCTATGTCGCCGGTGCGATCGACGCTGCGCAACGAGGCACGGATCGCGTGATCGCAGACCTTGCGCAGCAGTCGAATGGATCCAGCCCATTGCACAGCCATCCTCACGTCGCATGAAAACCAAAACAAGCTATCGAGCGGTTCAGGTCACGGCCCCCGGCGTCCTCGAGCTGGTCGAACGACCTCGCCCGACCCCTGGTCCCATGGAGGTTCTCCTCGAGGTGCAGGCCTGTGGTATGTGCGGTGCGGACATCAGCGATGTCTCTGCGGTTAGGGAAGGTCCGCGCGTTCCAGGGCATGAGGTGGTGGGGCGCATCGTGGAAGTCGGGGCGAACGTGCCCTCTTTGTGGTCGGTGGGCATGCGGGTCGGGGTCGGCCGCTTGGGCGGCCATTGCAACGCCTGCAGCGCATGCCGTCAGGGTCTTTTCCAACTCTGCCGCAACCAGCCCATCGTCGGCAGCAGCTGCGACGGCGGCTACGCCGAGATGATGCTGGCCCGGACCACGGGATTGGTGGCCATTCCCGACGCGCTGGCCTCGGTCGACGCGGCACCGCTGCTATGCGCGGGCCTGGCGACCTTCAATGCGCTGCGCCACAGCGGCGCACTGGCGGGTGACCTGGTTGCCGTTCAGGGCATCGGTGGGCTGGGTCATCTGGCGCTGCAATACGCTCGGAAAATGGGGTTTCGCGTTGTAGCCGTGGGGCGCGGTCAAGACATCGCCGATGCGGTGCTGGCCCTGGGCGCGCACCGCTACATCGACACCCGCGAGGAGGACGCCGTCAAGACATTGCAGGCCATGGGCGGCGCGCAACTGATCCTGACTACCCTCACCGACGGCGAGGCGGCATCGGCCCTGATGCCTGCCTTGGCACCCCGCGGCAAATGCCTCGTTCTGGGGGTGGGCAAGACGCCGCTGTCGGTTGCGGCGGGCTGGTTGGTGTCGGGCGAGCGCAGCATCGAGGGCTCGATCACGGGCACGCCCTTCGAGGCCGAGCGCGCGCTGGACTTCAGCATGCTCGCCGAGGTCCGGCCATCCGTCGAGACCATGCCGCTGGAGCGCGCGCGTGAAGCCTATGACAGACTGGCAAGCGGCAAGGCGCAATTTCGCATGGTGCTCACCATGGACCAAGGTCGGCCCGGCGTTTGTCGAGCTCGTGCTCGTGCTCCTGATGCCAGCACTTGAGCGAGTTCTTGGTGGAGTAACCCAATTGGCGAATGGTCGCCGCGACTCGTTTGCCCATATTGATATGTAACCGCACTGCTCGAACTTGATCTTCGTATGAATACATGAACTACCTTTAAGGTAGTCCAAGTTTTCGTCCGCACCCCCACTGGGTCAGTTCTGGATGGAAATCAACACCGGGTTTTTCATGTCTTGATGATGACATCATCCCCCACTGGCCTGCGCCACGCTAAAGTGCGCTGATTCGATATTTATTCAAGACGACTCACTCCGCATGGACTCCCTGCTGCGCTGGTTCATTCCCTGGGAACTCTCCCCCACGGCACTCGTGCTGCTAGCAGTGGCGGCGATTGTTTATGTGCGCGGCTGCCGCCGGCACAGGCCTTCCGTGTCTCGTCAGATCCGCTTCTGGCTGGGTTGGGTGCTGATGTGGCAGGCCTTTCAGACGCGTTGGGATTATTACGCTGAACATCAGTTTTTCGTGCATATCCTGCAGCAACTCTCTCTGCACGATGTCGCGCCCCTGCTCATCATGTGGAGCTATCCGCTTACCACGCTGCGCGCAGGCATTCCTTTGACATGGCGGCGGCGCTGGCTTCTCCCCATCAATCGCAGCGCGGTGATGCGCGGCATCAAGCAGGCATTGTTCCATCCAGTGGTTGCCGCTTTGCTGTTTGGAGGAATGGCGCTGCTGTGGCTCATACCGTCGTTCCATCCGTTTGTCATGCTCAACGCGCCAACCTACCGGCTGATGAACTGGAGCATGGCGCTCGATGGTCTGCTGTTCTGGTGGCTGGTGCTGGACACGCGCCCGAGCCCGCCTGCGCATCTCTCTCCGGGAAAGCGCGTGTTTCTGCCCTTGCTGGCCATGTTGCCCACTATGGCCTGGGGCGCAATTCTCGCCCTCAGCATGACCGATTACTACCCCATCTATGAAATCTGCGGGCGCGCCTTGAATCTGGATCCCCTGACCGACCAGCATCTGGGCGGATTGATCCTGTGGATTCCTGGATCGTTTTCCATGGTCCTGGGCAGTCTGATCGCACTGCGCGTCTGGATGCGATTATCAGAACGTGGACGCCTTCCACCGCGCAGCAAGGCGACCTCCACCAACTCGTCGGCGGCGGCCACGCGGCCGACTGCCTGAGACACACACGACACCTAGCTAGGCTCAGCGCACGCGGCTGCGCGGTCCACTGGGCTTGCCGCCCTTGCCCGTCTTGCGCCCTGCCACAGTCTTCGTTTCGGCAGCTCGGGTGGGCGACGTGGAAGCAGCTGCGGCCTTAGCGGGTGCCGACGCACGACGACGCTGGCTTTTTCCTGGTGGATTTGCCATACCAGGGGAGGTTCTGGATTTGCGCATGCCCGCCGATGTTTGCGGGTTCAGTGCAAACACATCCTCATCAAGGCCCTTGATCTCGCCGGAGGTTGGAAGAGTTTTGTTCGATAGACTGGATTTTCCGCCCTCGCGCACCAGGCGGAAATCAATCTTGCGGCCATCAAGATCGACGCGGCTGACCTGTACCAACAAGCGCCCGCCCAGGGCGTAGCGGATGCCGGTGCGCTCACCACGCAATTCGCCGCGTGCTTCGTCATAGCGGAAATAGTCTGCACCGATCTCTGACACATGCACCAGCCCTTCGACAAACAACGCATCCAGTTGCACGAACAAGCCAAATCCGGTCACTGCGGTGATGGTGCCCGAATATTCTTCTCCGAGCTTGTCACGCATGTACCAGCACTTGAGCCAGCTCTCGACATCACGGCTGGCCTCATCCGCGCGTCGCTCGTTGGCTGAGCAATGCACGCCAACGGCCTCCCAAATGGGCATGTCCTTGGCTTGTTGCTTGGACACCGGTGCGGCGGGCGCCACGTTTGCCACATTGCGCTGTGGCGCGCGTCGCGCATTCTGTTCGCCGCGATTCATCTCCACCCGCTCACTGAATGTCGGCGTGTAGTGTCGACCCTGCAAAATCGCCTTGATGCCGCGATGCGTGAGCAGGTCGGGATAACGCCGAATCGGGCTCGTGAAATGGGTATACGCCGGGTATGCCAGACCGAAGTGCCCGCTGTTGTGCGGCGTATAGATTGCCTGCTGCATGGAGCGCAGCAGCAGCGTCTGGATCTGCAAGGCATCGGGCCGGTCCTCGATGGACTTGGCCAGCGCCTGATAATCCGCAGGCTCCGGCACACCCTTGCTGCCTAGGGTGAGTCCCAAATTGCGCAACAGCGCGCGCAAGGTGTCCAGCTTTTCCGGCGTAGGCCCTTCATGCACACGGTAAAGCGCGAGCTGCTTGTTGCTTTCCAGGAAATGCGCCGCGCAGACGTTAGCCGCCAGCATGCATTCTTCAATCAGCCGGTGCGCATCATTGCGATGGCGCGGGACGATGGTTTCAATCTTGCCCGCAGCGTTCACCACGATCTGCGTTTCAGGAATGTCGAGATCGAGAGCGCCCCGCACCTGGCGCGATTGCAACAGGGCATTGAACACGGCGTGCAGGTTGAGCAAATGGGGAACCAGGGTCGCACGCTCGCGTGCCAGCTTGCCAGCCGTGTTGGACAGGATATCTGCCACCTCGGTGTAGGTCAGGCGCGCCTGCGAGCGCATCACCGCAGGGTAAAACTGATACGCCTTCATGTCGCCTTGCGCTGTGATCAACATGTCGCACACCATGCACAGCCGGTCTACCTGGGGATTCAACGAGCAAAGACCATTGCTCAACTTCTCCGGCAACATGGGAATGACACGGCGCGGGAAATAAACCGAGGTCGCCCGCTCCAGTGCATCAGCGTCCAGTTCCGTGCCCTCGCGCACATAGTGCGATACATCCGCAATCGCCACCAGCAAGCGCCAGCCCTTGGTGCGGCCAATCTTGGCTGGCTCGCAATACACCGCATCGTCAAAATCGCGTGCATCCTCGCCGTCGATCGTGACCAGCGCAACGTCGCGCAGATCGATCCTGCCCGCCGAATCAGAATCTTGCACCGCATCCGGCAACGCCGCACTCTCCTTCGCCGCGCCAGGCGAGAATAGATGCGGAACGCCGTACTTGCGTACAGCAATTTCGATCTCCATCCCAGGGTCGTCAAGCTCACCCAGCACCTCCAGCACCCGTCCTACAGGCTGCACGTTGGGCAGCGGCGGTTGCGTGATCTGCGCACTCACTACCTGACCAACCCGCGCCTTGCCCACGCCGTCTGGAGAAATCAGAATGTCCTGCACATAACGGCGATCTTCCGGCGCCAGCAACCAAGTGCTGCCCTCCTGTAATAGCCGCCCAATGATCGGTCGTGTGCTGCGCTCCAGGATGCCGATCACCTGCCCTTCAACGCGCCCGCGCCGATCCGGTTTGCCAACACGCACACTCACCCTGTCGAGGTGAAGCACGGTACGCATTTGCTGCGGTGGTAGATACACATCCGGCCCGCCATCATCTGGAGTGACAAAACCATGACCATCGCGATGACCGCGCACGATACCTTCAACAATCACGGAAGATCCTTTGTCTTGCAGCAGAACGCTGCCTTGTCTCGGCCCAATCGCCACACGGAGATGAAGCTCAGTGTTGTTCTTCCCGGCATTATCGCCGCTCACGCAACTTCAACCCAGCCGGGCGGCAGTTCTTTACATCCAAAGCGACTATGCTATGATTTATCGATTGTTGGCCCAGATGGCGGAATTGGTAGACGCACTAGTTTCAGGTACTAGCGCTGCGAGGCGTGGAGGTTCGAGTCCTCTTCTGGGCACCAAATGGTGAAGCAAGCACTGACGGGGGATTTCGATTCCCCGTTTTGCTTTCCGTCAGGCGCACTGCCTGATCTCCCTGCCGGGATGGCGGAATCGGTAGACGCAGTGGACTCAAAATCCACCGCCCTTAAAAGCGTGCGGGTTCGAGTCCCGCTCCCGGCACCAGAAGCATGTTTCAGACGCTTTCACAGCGTCACATTCAGCGCCAGGCGAAGGGACGCGACACAGCGCCGGAACTGCCGAAACCGCAGCTTGTGGCGGCCACGCATGAGATCGCCGCCCTCGTGCGTAAGCACGTGTCCCTCTCGCTCGGGTCCATGCTCGTCGGCGCGGTGTTGCAGCGAAGAACGATGCAGGATTCCTCGGCGCGAAGGTCAATGGATGCGGCCACAACTGTACTTTATCACAGCCTCTGGCGCGAAATCGGCCAGACGACGCCAGATAGCCTAAAATCAATGCCAGGTATGGAGCTTTATGTCGCTAATCCGATGGATCATCGCAGAGGTTTCAGGATTCGAACCGCGAAACCTGGGCGGGATGACAGTAACGCGTGCAGTAACAGCAAGGCATAAACTTCGATGCCAATAGGAATTTTCATATCCTTGCCGGATTTATTCGAGTCCCGCTCCCCACAAGTATGTTTTCCGCCACAGTGCGCTGCGGTGACAAATCTCCTTAGAGATCAATGACTTAGGGGCTTTTTTCTTTCCGCATTCTTCCGCAGTCCACCCCTCACATCCGGGCGTGGTGTTGGGTATTCTTGAGAGTATTTTGGAACAACTTCCAGGACATACCTCAAGATCTTCGTATGAATATAGGTCGCGTCCCACCGCGTGGTGTAAGTCCACAGCCCGGACAGGCTGAGCTACACGGTACTCAGCGTGCCACAGCGGACAGCCGAGTCGGGACAGTATCGCAGAGGGTTTGCAAGCCCTCAA
>Ga0078972_1002770_pt1 | contig 56210 bp, 48 predicted proteins | sample YelNatPaOPGAMG01_FD_67568 | JGI IMG/M metagenome (GOLD analysis project Ga0078972, IMG submission 67568) | Hot spring thermophilic microbial communities from Obsidian Pool, Yellowstone National Park, USA - OP-RAMG-01 (SPADES assembly) (version 2) | ecosystem: Environmental > Aquatic > Thermal... | reverse complement strand
GCAGGGAGCCGCCGCTCCCTGGCCCTCCCACCACGGAAAAATCATTATTCTCTTTGCAGAGCAAAGGGCATAATCGGTAAATAGAATATTGGGGTGTCCAGCAATTGTCAGAAGACAATGGATGATTGATGGCTGGCAGTGCCCGCCCTACATTTCTCTCAATACACATATTATAATAACTGAATGCTAACCGCTAACCGCTGAGTGCTTCCCTCACCCCTGCCAGTCACTCCCCAGATACGCGGCAATGACCTCCGGGTGCTTCTGGATGGCCCGGGGGGGGCCTTCGGCCAGGAGTCGGCCGTAGTTTAAGACCACAATCTCTTCAGCCACCTCCATGGTGAGGCTCATGTCGTGTTCCACTAATAATATGGTGAGGCCCTGGTCCCGGAGGGTCAGGATCATCTCCCCCAGGCGGTCGCTTTCGATCTGGTCCAGGCCGCTGGCGGGCTCATCCAGCAGCAGCAGGCGGGGTTCGCTGGCCAGGGCCCGGGCGATTTCCAGGAGGCGCTTCAAGCCCAGGGGCAAAAAGCCGGCGGGTTGGTGGGCGCGGTCAGCCAAGCCCACAAACTCCAGGGCTTCCCAGGCCTTGGCGGAGATTTCCGCCTCTTCCCGACGCATGGCCGGGGTCCGCAGGATGCCGCCGAACAGGCCGGTGCGGGTGAGGCGGTGGCGGCCCACCATGACGTTTTCCAGAACAGTCATGTGATCAAACAGTTGCACCAGTTGGAAGGTGCGGGCAATACCTTTGGCGGCCACGGCGCAGGCCGGCCGGCCCTGGATGGGTTCATCCCGGAAAATGATCTGACCCCGGTCCGGCGTGAGAAAGCCGGTGATAAGGTTGAACAGCGTGGTTTTACCCGCGCCGTTGGGGCCGATCACCGCCTTGACGATGCCCCTGGGGACCCCAAAGCTCACCCCACTGACGGCGGCCAGCCCGCCGAAAGACAGGGATACATCCTTCAGGGCCAGGAGCAGGTCAGGAAACAGGGAAGTTCCCTCCTTCCTTTTTGTAGCGGCGGAATTCCCAGAGATCGAGGATGCCCCGCACCAGGCCCCGGGGCAGGAAGATGATCACCACCATAAGGATAACGCCGAAGATGATGATTTCATAATCGTGGAACACGGCGAGTAATTCCGGCAAAATGGTAAGAACCGCAGCCCCCAGAAGCGAACCCCAGATGCTGGCCATGCCGCCCACCACCACCATGGTGACGAGCTTGATGGAAAACATGAAGCTGAATGATGTCGGTGCAATAAAATTCAGGGTGTGGGCATACAGGCTGCCGGCCAGCGCAGCGTACAGGGCGCTCCAGACAAAAATGAGCAGCTTGGCCCGGGAGGTGTTGACGCCCAGAGATTGGGCGGCGGCTTCGCTGTCGTGCAGGGCCCTGAGCGACCGGCCCAGGCGGGAATTCACCAGGTTGGCGCTCAGCAGGAGAATCACCCCCAGCACGGGCCAGATGACCAGGAACATACGCTCAGGACTGTCCAGAGAAAGCCCGAAAAATTGGAGGGAAGGGATGCCGGTGAGGCCCGAAGGCCCGCCGGTTAACTCCTGGGCCTGGTTGAAAAAGATGGACACAATGATGCCGAACCCCAGGGTGGCCATGGCCAGGTAATACCCCTTCAGCTTCAGGGCCGGGACTCCCACCAGAAAGGCCGCGGCACCTGCCACCACCAGGCCCGCGGGCAGGGCCAGCCAGGGGCTGACGTGGCAGGTGGCGGTGAGAATCCCGGTGGTATAGGCCCCCAGGCCGAAAAACGCGGCATGCCCCAATGAGATCTGCCCGGCATAACCCAACAGCAGGTTTAGGCCGATAACCAGCAAGGTGTTGATGCCGATGATGTTCAGCAGGGTAAAGTAGTAATCGTTGGCCACCAAGAGGCGGATAAGAGCCACCCCAACGGCGAAGATGAGCCAAGGATTAGCAAGGCGGCGGAGATTCACCGGCGGCCTCCCAAGAGGCCCTGTGGCCGGAGGAAAAGGACTATGAGCAGGATCAGAAAGGCTACGGCATCCCGGTAGCCGGAGGAGATGAGACCGCTGGCGAAGGCTTCGGCCACACCGATGATCAAGCCACCCAAGACGCCACCCAGGATGCTCCCCAGTCCCCCGAAAATGGCGGCCGAAAAGCCTTTGAGGCCCAGCATGGCCCCCATGTCATACACCCCCAAGGTGAGGGGCGCCACCAGGATGCCCCCGGCGGCCCCCAGCGCCGCGGACAGACCGAACGAGAGCTGCACCATGCGGTTGACCGGGATGCCCACCAGGCGGGCGGCCTGCCGGTTATAAGAGCTGGCCCGCATGGCCTTGCCCACCAGGGTGAAGCGAAAGAAGGCCTCCAGGAGCATCACCAGCAAGGCTCCCAGGCCGATGACCCAGAGATTCTGAGGCAGCAGGGTGGCGGAGAACAGGTGCAGCGGGACGTTGCCGGAAAAGGGCGGCAGGGAATAGGCCTCTTTCCCCCAGATCATCATGGCCAGGCCCTCGAAAAACACGCCGCCACCCACGGTGATGATAATGAGAACGATGGGGGACTGGTCCCGCACCGGGCGCAGGGCCAGGCGCTCGAAAACAAGACCCACCAGGGTGACGATGGTCACCCCGGCAATGAAGGCCAACGGCAGAGAAGGAACCTGGTGGTAAAAACTGATGGCGCACAAGGCCCCCAGCATGACCATCTCCCCTTGAGCGAAATTGATGATGGTGGTGGAGTTATAAATGATGCTGAAGCCCAAGGCGATGAGGGCGTAGATGGCGCCGTTGGTAAGGCCGGAAATCAGATACTGGAGAAGGGGAGCTAGGCTGTCCAAAAATTCCGTCTGGGTGTGGTGTTCTTGGGTGTCCTGGCGAAACCTGTGTTGCGGTCATCCTGAACGAAGTGAAGCAATCTCAACCAGGTGAGCATACGAGATTCTTCCCTTCGCTCAGAATGACACCGGAAAAAAATGGGGATGCAGAAGCTCCCGTGCTAGTCGATAAGCTTGAACTGCCCCCCTTCAATTTTCACCATGACGAAGGCCTCCGGGGTCAGGCCGTTATGGTCTTCGGGGCTCATGTTGAAAATGCCGCTGACGCCCACGTAATTCTTGGTATTTTCCAGGTCGTCCCGGATCTTGGCCTGGTCGGCGCCGGCCTTTTCCATGGCCATCTTGAGCATCTGCATGGCGTCATAGGCATAGCCGCCGAAGCTGGAAGCCGGGGCGTTGAATTTCTTTTTATACATGTCCTCGTAGGTCTGGCAGACCTTCTTCTGGGGATCACTGTCAGGAAGCTGCTGATAAACGACAAGCTTACCGGCGGGCATAATAATGCCGTCCGCAGCATCTCCGGCCAATTCGATAAATTTCTTGGACGCGGCGCCATGACTCTGGATAAGCGGGATGGCGAAGCCAAGTTGCTTCATGTTCTTGGCCACCAGGGCCGGGGCTGGGCCGGTGCCCCAGCAGATAACCGCCTGGGCGTCGGTGCCCCGGATTTTGGTAAGCTGGGGGGTCATGTCGGTGTCTTTTTCCCCGAAGACTTCGTTGGCCACGATGGTCAGGCCAAACTTGGGGGCCTGGGCCTCCAACTGCTCTTTCCCGGAAACTCCGAAACCGGTGGAGACGGTGAGAATGGCCAGTTTGGTCAGGTTGTGCTTCTGGAGGTATTGATAGATACGGCTCACCGCCATCTGATCGGTCTGGGCCGTCTTAAACACCCATTTCCGGTCTTGGGCGGGAGCAGTGATGCCGACTCCAGCCGCGCAGGAGATGAGCGGCACCTTGGCTTTCTGGGTGACTTCCAGGACGGCCATGGAGGTGTGGGTCAGGCTGGGGCCGATGATGGCCACGGCTTTATCATTGGTGATCAGCTTCTCAGCGGCGAGCCGGGCCTTGGTGACATTCGCCTCGTCGTCGTGGATGACCACTTTAACCGGCTGCCCCTTAATGCCTCCCTTGGCGTTGATATCATCCACCAGCATCTGAAGGGTGTTCTTTTCCGGCTCCCCCAGATACGAGGCGGGCCCGGTAATGGAGAAAATGCCGCCTACCACCAGGGCCGGTTTTTCCTTGGAACAACCGCCCAACAGGAGAGACAATCCTACGCCAACCGCCAACAAGGTTCTCTGAATCGCCCTGGCCTTCATCGTGACCCTCCCAAGCCTTGGATTACAGGCGATAAACTTCTTCGCCCTGGTAAATGTGAATGCCTTCCTTTTGCAAGATATGAATGGCTTCGTCCAGATTGTCGAACCGGAAGATAATCACGGCATTCTTGCCGCTGTGCTGCACGAAGGCATACATGTATTCCACGTTGATGCCGGCTTGGGCCAGGGTGGTCAATACCCTCGCCAGTCCACCGGGGTGATCCGGCACTTCGATGGCCAACACCTCGGTTTTGCCCACGGTGAAGCCTTTGGCTTTCAGTATTTCCCGGGCCTGGTCGTACTTGTCCACGATAAGGCGCAGGATGCCGAAATCGGTGGTGTCGGCCAGAGAAAGGGCCCGGATGTTGACGCCGGCTTCCCCCAGGCACCGGGTGACCTCGGCCAGGCGGCCTGCCTTATTTTCCAGGAACACTGAGATTTGTTCGACTTTCATGGGATACCCCCTATTTTTGCCGCTTGTCAATAACCCGCTGGGCCTTGCCTTCACTTCTGGGGATGGTCCGGGGCTCCACCAGTCGGACTTTCACGGAGACGGTGAGGTAGTCCTTGATGCGGCTTTCAATAGTTTTGGCCAGCTTTTGCATCTGCTTGACTTCATCGGAGAACACCGTTTCGTCCACTTCCACGGCCACTTCCAGGGTGTCCAGGTGTCCTTCCCGATCGACGATGAGCTGGTAATGGGGCGATACGCCGGGCACATCCACCAGCACCGACTCGATCTGCGAGGGAAAGACGTTGACTCCGCGGATGATAAGCATGTCGTCGCTTCTGCCCTTGATGCGCTGCATACGGGCGTGGGTGCGGCCGCAGCGGCAGGGGATGTAGTCGAGGCTGGTGACATCCCGGGTGCGGTAGCGGATCAGCGGGAAGGCCTCTTTGGTCAGGGTGGTGATGACCAACTCGCCCGTTTCTCCGGGAGGCAGGCGCTCCAAAGTGACCGGGTCGATGATTTCCGGCAAAAAGTGATCTTCAAAGATGTGGAGGCCCGCCTTGGCTTCCAGGCATTCGACGCCCACGCCGGGGCCCATGACTTCGGAGAGGCCGTAGATGTCCAGGGCGTCAATATGCAACCGGGCCTCGATTTCCTGGCGCATGGCTTCGCTCCAGGGTTCGGCCCCAAAGATGCCTACCCGCAGGCTGGTTTCTTTGAAATCGACCCCCATTTCCCTGCCCACTTCGGCAAGATACAGGGCAAAAGAAGGCGTGCAGCAGATGGCGTTGGGGGCGAAATCCTGGATGAGCATGATTTGCCGGCGGGTCTGGCCGCCGGAGACGGGGATCACCGCGGCCCCCAGGCGTTCCACGCCGTAATGGAAGCCCAGGCCGCCGGTAAACAGGCCGTAGCCGTAAGCCACGTGGATGATGTCCATGCGGTGCAGCCCGGCTGCGGCCAGCACCCGGGCCATGAGCTCGCTCCAGGTTTCCAGGTCGCGGGCCGTATACCCCACCGGGGTGGGTTTGCCGGTGGTGCCGGAGGAGGCGTGGATACGCACCACCTGCTCCATGGGCACCGCAAACATTCCGAAGGGGTAATTGTCCCTGATGTCCTGCTTGATGGTGAAGGGAAGCTGCTCCAAGTCCGCCAGGGTGCGCAAATACTCGGGTTTAAACCCGACTTCATCGAAGCGTTGGCGGTAAAAGGGGACCAGGTGATAGACCCGCTCCACCACGGCCTTGAGACGGCGCATCTGCAAGGCCTCAAGCTCTTCCCGGGGCAAGGTTTCAAAATACTGATCTCTGATCATGGGAAAAGCACAACTCCCTTAAGGGTAAATAATTCGAGAACTTTATCACAGGTGAACAGGCAGGGTCAATGAGATTGTTGTGGCGGAAAGAGCAAGAAAACGGGGAGCGAAGCCGCCAGGTGCGATACCGGGTCGCAGTCAACCGGTGGCACAGGCTTTCCAGCCTGTGCAGGCGCAGGCTACCGCCTGCGGCTACTGAAAAAACCCTGGACTAAAAACCGGTTAACTCTCCTTGCTCCCCTTTACGATACATCAGCAGGGGAGGACTTTGCGGGCTTCAGAAACCGGGGGGCAATCCGATAGCGCACCGCGCTGGAGTGTCCGTGGTTGTGCAGCAAAAGACCGGCCTGCAGCATCTTCTGGACATATTCCCAGGCCGTCTTGCGGCCGATCTGAAAATACTCCTCAAAATCCCGCAGGCAGAACCAGGTGCCGCGGGTGCCTTCCAGAAAACTCCGGAGCTTTTCCTGGTCCAGCTTCCGGTGACGCCGCTGAGGCAGAAGGCCTGGAGTCCTTTCCAGACAGGCGCGCAGCAGCACCTCATCGATAATTTTTGCCTCACCCGCCGGCGACAGGCGGGCCGGCGCCCCGGGCCGGCCGGCAAGACCGACATTGGCCAGGAGGGGAAAGACCACTTCAAACCAATGTTCCAGCCCCTGGGCCAGGTTATGGAAAGAAGCCAGGGACATGTGCCCCGCCAGTTGGGAGGCCAGGGTGCTCCTGAGACAGGCCTTGAGTCGATGCCCCTGAAAACCCGGTTCCTCCTTCAAGCGGGGGTTTTCCAGCATGGCCTCCAACACCAGGCCGGTGACCAGGGCCCGGTTCAGAGCGTCGAGTTCTGCCGGCCCAGAGGGCCACCGGGAGGGCCAGTGCCTGGAGCCGTCAGCGCCAGACTTTGCGGGCGGCCACTCGCCGATTTTCCCACGGGTGGTCAAAGATTCCAAAAGACCCTGTATCATCAGGCAGTCTCCTAAGTTAATGCCGGAGATTTATTCTCAGGATTATCCTGAGAAACCTCGTTGGTTACCAGTGCAGCTAATGTCTTTGTCACAATTAATCTGAGCCAGGGTGAGGAAGAAATAATAATTTTTTAATTGTATTTCAGATAGTTGCACCACCAGCCATGCAAACTGCCTGCCAGCCCGGTCTAAATATATAACTAATTATATTTATTGAATAAATACAAAGATTGGCTCAGGGGACCCTTGAGCCTGTCCCGGGACATGTCACAGGACAGGGTCTGAGGTGTCAGGTTTCGGCTTACTGCTTCCAGCGTCCGGTTTGTGGCTTCTTACAGCCTTTCTCCCTTACCTGGGCGGGCCACCTTGTCCCAGAAGGACCAGGCTTTCAACTCCCGGCCCAGGTGGTGGCGGATAAAAAGGCGCAGAAGCCCCAGGCTCTGGCCCCGCTGGCCCGGGGGAAAGCGCAGGCGGCCCAGCTTTTCTGGGGGCAGATCCTGGGCCAGGCGCAGCAATTTCCAGGAACCGGGATTGAGGGAGACCTGGGGCCCGGACCCGCCCCGGGGGCAGGCGCCGCACAGGATTCCCCCCTGGGAGAGACTGACCAGGATAGGTGGTTGCGGCTCCTGGCCGCAGACCTGACAGCAGTGCAGGCTCAGGCCGTAGCCCCCCAGCTTCAGCAGGTGCAGCAGAAACCCGGGAAGAAGGGAATCAGGCGGTGCGCCCTCATTCAGAAGGGTAAAAGCAGTCTCAAGGGCGGCAAAGATGGCAGAGGTCGCCTCCGGCGGGCTGGCCATCTCTGCGGCCAGTTCCCCCAGGAGGGCGGCGGCGCCCAGGCGGGCCAGGTCCCGGCGCAGGGCCGGAAAGGAGCGCCCGGCTTCGCCCTTCTCCAGAAATTCCAGATTGCCCCGGGACCGGTCGGACAAAAACAGCGTAACCCGGCTCAAGGGTTCGAGGCAGTTGGCAAAACGCTTCTTGCTTCTGCGGGCGTGCTTGGCGATACCGGTGAGGCGCCCCCGCTCCGGGGTGAGAAAGGTCACCAGCCGGTCGGCTTCGCCGTAGTCTTTGACCGAGATGATAATGGCCTGGGTTTCTACAGAAGGCATGGTTTCTCAGGGAGCAGGGGGGCAGCAGCCGGTGATGCCTGTCTCACAACGAAAGCAGCCGGTATTTCTCCCGCAGGCGATGGGACATTTCCTTCAGCCAGGCATAGGCCAGGGTCACCGTCTTGTAGCGGTCCGGGTTAATCAGGCAGCAGCGGGCCGGGGTGAGGAGGCTCTGGGCCAGGAGCATGTCCCGGTCCACCCCTTCCCCGATCAGCACGTCCCAGAGGCCCTCCTGGTATTCGGTTAACTGCTCGAGATTGGCGTCGCTCACGGCTTCGTACCAGGTGGGGACTATGCCCCAGCCGATGACGCCGCCCCGCTCCAGGAAGTGCTTGATGTTTTTCCCGTAAGCCTTGAGAATTTCCCCGTTGGTGAAGGTGTCCATGGAGAGAATATCAATGTCCCGGTTCAAAAGAAATTCCCAGTCCGGGTTGCCGCAGAGGTGAATGCCCCGGGGCCGGTCGATCTGGGAGAAAAACCGGTCCAGGTCCTCTTTGGCGGTGATGTCGGTATAACCCGACACCGAGCTGAACACGAACTGCAGCCCCGGCTCATCGACAAACATAAAGGCTTTCGGGTGCTTTTGCTTTAGTTTGGTAAGCTGGGCCTGGACCCGCCGGGCCAAAAAATCCATGAGCAGGGGCCGCACTTCGTCGTTAAAAATGATGGGCCGGTCGTTTTCGTCCAGGACCTTGAGGCCGAAGCTCACCGGACCTTCCATCTGCCCCCGGATGGCGACGTAACCGCTCAGGTCGAGGTCCAAAAACGTGTGGTACACCACGGAATATTCGGGGGAGATGTCGAAATAATCCAGGTCGTCCCAGCGCTCCAGCAGTCCGTTCAGTTCCTCGTAAAATTTGTTGGTGTCGAAGCGCAGGCTGTTTTTTTCGGGCAAGAGCACGATGCCGGGAAAGTGCTCGCCGGCCTGGACGTACATGTCCTCGTAATAGCTCACATGGGGAAGCTGGGGCCAAAAGGGAATGTCCACGGACAGGGCCAGCTTCAGGGCCGGTTCCACCTCTTCGTGGGGCAGAATACCCATGGCGGTGGTGTGCAGGTTGCCGGGAATCAGGGAAGCCATAGTTTTTATGGATATTTTGACAGAGCCGGGCAGAAAAGACAAATATCGGCAAAACAGAGAGCAGTACAGTATGCGGTGAGGGATAGCAGTCTTGCGCTTTTAGCGCACGAGCTTTTTGAGGAAATATAGGCTATGGGTGGTTTTTCACTGCTCATTTAGACAACCCCACTTGCCAGCCCCAGGGCCACCAGAAACAGGAGGACCGCGACCAGGATCTGGACAAAGCGCATGGTTATTCCGGTGAGCAGGCGCTGTCCTAAAAACGACCCCAAAAGGGCCGCAAGCATGGCGGCCAGCAGGGGTCCGGCGTTATCCCGGATAACGTGGGCGGGAAAGCCGGTGGTATACACCAGCAAACGGGAAATGTCCACCAGGCAGGCGATAACCACACCTGTGCTGATAAAGGCTTCCTTGGAGAGCCCGCACGTGAGAAGAAAGATGCTCCGCAGCGCCCCCTGGTGCCCCGAAAGACCGCCGAAAAAGCCGGAAAGCACGCCGCCCCAGGGAATAAAGCTTCGGGGCAGGGTGAGACCGGCGAGGGCAGGGTGCATTTCGAGCAGGGCAAAGGCAACCATGAGAACCGCCACCACCAGCTTCACCGGGGCCACCTGCAGGGTGTGGCCGAAAAGCTGATATGCAACTAAAGCGGGAAGAGGCGCCAGCCTGAGCAGGGCTTCGGCGCCCAGGAACGCGGCCGCCAGCGCCGGCAGGCCGAAGCGCAGCACTACCCCGAGGTTGGCATATTTTCCCACCAGGGCCAGCTTGAAGAGATTGTTGGCCAGGTGCACTGCGGCAGTAAGGCCGATGGCCGCCTCCAGGGGGAAAAAGAGGGCAAAGACCGGCAGCAGGATGGTCCCCAGGCCAAAACCTGAAAAAAAGGTGAGACCTGCGGTGAGAAAAGCAGCCAGGGCCGGAAGGAGGTAGGGAAGCATGCACTATTTCCACCGGAAACAAAAAACCGAAAACAGCATTACTGAGCCGTGATTTTTACCTCGGTCTTCCCCAGCACTTCAAGCAGGGCAGTCACCGACCCCTCTTGCAACTTTTGCAGGCGCGCCGGTGGGTTGCAGGTGATAGTCACCTGAATCTCCTTGGGGTCCAGCAGGAAGCGGTTGACCGCGTGAACCTGGTCCTTGATCGCGACCGGCAGCGGCAAGAGGGCCAGGGTGCTGTTGATGGTGCCGACCAGGTTCTGGGAAAATTCCCGGGGGGTGACACCTTGCGATTGCGCCTCGGCCTCGATGAGGCGGCGCACCAGCCCGGCATCCCGGTACCTGGCAGTGAACCCCCGGAGACTGGCATTTTCTAAAGGGGTCTGCAACTTCCCCAGATAATTTAACAACCCGACCAGGCTGCCGCTTACCGGCACCGGAAGGCTACGGTAATCCGACAGATTGAGCTCAAGCTGCACCTGCCCCATGTCCCTGGCCGCACCGTCCCAGGCGATGTGCAAGGCCCTGGTCTCCGGCTGGTAATCATAGGCAAGATCGACCCCGAAGGCGAGCCGGTCGTACCCCAGAGAGGCAAGAGCGGCCAGGAACGGGTTGCTCTTGGCCCAGTCGGCGGGAAATCGGCAGGAAAAATCCTGGATTTTTTGCGAGATGTGTCGCAGCACATCCTTCTTATCGAGGGTAAAGGCCAGGGAAAAAGCCTTGGCATCCAGGAGGGTGGTTCCCGACTGGGATTTGACATCGTTGATGGCCACCCGGAGATTTTTTAACTCTGTCCCGGAGTGCGAATAATCTGTAGTTACATTGCCGATATTCACCTGAGTGTTCTGGTCAGAAAATGCCACCTTCTTCAGGTTCAGCCGGCCGGAGGAGAGATTTTCCAAAAGAATCCGCCAGTTCCGGTCAATTTCTTCCTCAGAGGGAATCCTTGAGAAAGAAAAGGAGGTGGCGGCGCTTTGGACCGTGAGATTAAAGGCATCGTTATTAAGGGCAATGTTTTTCAGGCCGATGACGGTAGGCAGCCAGTTAATGCCGATGGAAGTAAAGTCTCGCACCGAAACTTTCTCAATGATGATGCGCCCCGGAAGGGGAGGCCTCCGCAATCTCACCTGGTTCAAGTCAACAGTAAAAGCAAGCCAGTTTACCCCCAGGCTGTCATAGTCGACCCGGACGTAATCCGACATGGCCTGGATTTGGCTGTCGATCTCCTGTTTGAGAACCTTTGTGGTGTAATACTCCAGGCCGAAAAAACCAGCCAAGGCGATAACCAGCAGAAAGGCCAGGAGAATCGCAGGGATCAGCAGCCACCGTCTTTTCTTATTCGTCATGAAATATCTCCAGGAGTTAAGGCGTTATCAAATGGTTAAAATCAAAGGCAGGATCATGGGCCGGCGCTCCAGGGCTTTGAAGAAGAGCTTGCGCAGGGCCTTGCCTACCTGGGCCTGGATTTCCAGCCAGTCCTGGGTGGGTTCGGTGAGGCTTTTGGCCACGATTTCCCCGAAGATCTTCCGGGCCTGGGCCAGCAGGTGCTCGTGCTCTTCTTCAAGGACAAAGCCCCGGGTCACGAGATCCGGTTCGGTGGCCATTTTCCGGGCCACGGGGTCCACGGCCACGGTGGCGATGACCAGGCCGTCGGAGGACAAATGGCGGCGGTCCCGCAGCACGATGCGGGAGACATCCCCCACCCCTTTCCCGTCCACAAAGACCCGGCCCACATCCACCCGGTCCCGCAAGTGACCCCCGTCCGCGTCGAAGCGCACCTGGTCGCCGTCGGTGGCCACCAGGATCCGGGATTCAGGGAGACCCAGGGAGCGGGCCAGCTTGGCATGACCGATAAGATGGCGCATTTCGCCGTGGATGGGAATGAAGTAGCGGGGCCGGGTGAGATTGAGCAGGAGCTTTAGCTCTTCCTGGCAGGCGTGGCCGGAAACGTGGATGTCCGCCACCTGTTCGTACACCACGTCGGCCCCCAGGCGGCAGAGGTTGTTGATCACCGTGGTGATGGCCCGTTCGTTGCCGGGAATGAACTTGCTGGACAGGATCACCAGGTCGCCCTTCCGGATGTGAATGTGCTTGTGGGACTCCAGCGCCATGCGGGCCAGGGCGCTTAACGGCTCGCCCTGGCTGCCGGTGGTGACGATAACCGTTTGTTCGGGAGGGACTTTCTCCAGGTCGCCCACGGTGATCTCCAGGTTCTCTTCCACCGTCAGATACCCCAGTTCCTTGGCGAGACGGGAGTTCACCACCATGGATTTGCCGTTGAAGAGCACCCGGCGGCCGTACTTGGCGGCCAGGCCGACAATCTGCTGGAGGCGGCTGATGTGGGAGGCGAAGACCGCCACGATGATCCGCCCTGCAGCTTCCTGGAAGAGCCCCTCCAGAGTTAGGCCGATCTGGCGCTCGCTTAAGGTGAAGCCCGGCCGTTCGGCGTTGGTGGAATCGGACAGGAGGGCCAAAACCTCTTTTTCTCCCCAGGCGGCGAAGCGGTTCAGTTCGGTGGCCGGCCCGATCACCGGGGTCTGGTCCACCTTGAAGTCCCCGGAATGGACCAGGACACCCTGGGGAGTCTGCACCGCAAACCCCACCCCATCCACAATGGAGTGGGACACCCCGATGAATTCGAAGATGAAGGAACCCAGGGTGATCGATTGCCGGGTCTTGATCTCCCGCAGCTCAGTCTGGTCCAACAGGCCGTGCTCCTTTAATTTTTCCTTGAGCAGGGCCAACGTAAACGGGGTGCCGAACACCGGCAGGGGCAAGTCCTTGAGGAGAAAGGGGACTGCGCCGATATGATCCTCATGGCCGTGGGTGAGGATAAGCGCCGCAGCCTTGTCCCGGCGCTCCAGCAGATAGGTGAAGTCCGGGATGACGATGTCGATCCCCAGCATGTGGTCCTCAGGAAACATGAGCCCGGCATCGACCAGCACCAGGGTGTCGGCGGTTTCCAGCACCAGGGAGTTGAGGCCGATTTCCCCCAGGCCCCCAAGGAAGGTGAGGTCAACCCAATCAGGGTCGGGGCTGGTCAGGTTCATAGGGATAATCGGGGTTAAAGTGGCCGGCGATGGCCTGATGCACCGCAGCCATGAGCTCTTCCTTGGGCCGTCCCTGAAAATCCCGCGGGTCGACCGGCGGAGAGATCACCACCTGAACGGGTCCGGGCCGCAGGTGCAGGGAGCCCCGAGGCTGAATGGCCATGGTGCCGTTGATAGTGATGGGCACAATGGGTTGACCGGCCTTCTGTGCCATGATAAAAACGCCTTTCTTAAAGGGCAGCAGCTCCCTAGAGGTGGCCCGGGTGCCTTCGGGAAAAATAATGATGGAGCGGCCCGCCTGGACCAGAGCGGCGGCCTCGTTGAGACTCTTAATGGCGTCCTTCAGGTTGGTGCGGTCCAAAGAGATGTTGCCTAAACGGGCCATGGCCTGGCCGAAGAGGGGGATCTGAAAGAGTGATTTTTTGGCCACCCAGCCGTAGTCACCGGGCAGTATGGACAGGAGCACGAAGATATCGAACTGGCTGCGATGATTGGCGGCATAGACATATGTCCGGCCGGGAACCAGGTGCTCAAGGCCCTCCACGTGGACAGGAACATGGATAAGTTTGAGCAAAAACCTGGCCCAGAGGCGGGCAAGCCGCCGCCCCAGGGCGCCGTGGCGGTCTAACGGCGACATCATGATGATAAGGCCGGCAATAAGAATGGTAATAAGGGTCAGCCAGAAGGAAAACCACAAGCCATAAGCCAGCCACAGCCCTCGCCGGTTGTCATCCATTGCCTTATGCATACCCGGAATTGCCGGGGACGTCAACCGGAATGGAGGCCGGCACACCCGGGTTTTTTAACCGCAGCACCGGTTTATCTTGCGCAGGCTCGGTATATTGGTTCATAACTAGGGTAACATAAGAGTGAACTTCGGAGCCGGTGACTTTGTTTCTCCTCACCCCAACCCTCGTGCCCTACCGGCTGTATGAGAAAAGAAAAAGGATCCAGGTGATCGCAGATGGGCATTCCCAGAATCACCAGCGCCGAGTTTCAAATCAGCGTGCACCAAAAGGGGCATCTACCGGCAGCCGTTCTCCCCGAAGTGGCCTTTCTGGGGCGCTCCAATGTGGGGAAATCAGCGCTGATCAATACGCTTGTCGGCCGCAAAAAGCTGGTGCGCACCAGCTCCAGGCCCGGCTGCACCCAGGCCCTGAATTTTTTTCTGATTAACGAGCAGTGGTATTTCGTGGACCTGCCGGGGTACGGCTACGCCCGGGTGCCCCGAAAGACCCAGGTCCGCTGGGGCGACCTTATCCTGGGGTATCTGGAGGAGCGGCCCACCCTGGCGGCGCTGGTCTTTCTGCAGGACCCCCGGCGCACCCCCGGGGAGGAGGAACTGTTTTTGTGGGACAAGCTTCTGTCCCGGGGCCGGCTGGTGATCCCGGTGCTCACCAAGGCGGACAAGGTGAAAAGGGGGGAGCGGAGCCGGCGCCTGAAGGAGATCAGCAAAATCCTGGCGCCCTATCAGGTGACCGCCGACCAATTCCTGTGGTTTTCCGCTACCACGGGGGAGGGCCGGGAGAAGTTGTGGGTTCGGCTGCTGGAGTGTCTGGGATAAGAAGGTTACTCCACCACGATATCCTCCAGGCGCCTCTTGGGAACATGGTGCAGGCCTTTTTCGTCCCGCCAATACCTGATGTCGCCGTCCGGGCCGACCTCGTCGAGGACCACCACTTCTTTGGGCCGGCCTAATGCTATGACCAGCAGGAGGTCGTAGCGCTCGGGAAGGCCGAGAACCTGGCGCAGTTGGTCCCGCTTGATGGAGCCGATCATGCAGCCGCCCAGGCCTTTTTCCCGGGCGCCGAGGAGAATGCTTTGGGCGGCGATGCCGTGGTCGCAGCCGACATTGGCGGCAATCTCCCGATCTCCCAGGATGATCAGGTAAGCGGCGGGGCGCTCTCCCTCGGCGGGCCCCGGCCAGTCTTTGAGGTAGCCGGCCCAGGCCAGGGTGGCAAAGATGGCGGCGTTTTTTTCCGGCTCCCAGGAGAGGGCGTATTTCAAGGGCTGCAGGTTGGCGGCGGAGGCGGAGAGGCGGGCCAGATTGACGAGCGACAACAGGATTTCCCGGCTGACGGGCTGGTCCTGATAAAACCGGCGGCAACTGCGGTTGTGGCGGATGAGATCCTCGATCATGTGCCCCTCGCAGTAATCTGAAAGACGCCTTCGGGGGTGAGGGTGGCGTGAAATCCCAGGTCCTTGAGGAAGCGGGTGACGGGCCGGCCCAGGATCAACTCCGTGGCTGCCTCGGTCAGGCCCCACTCCTCCTGAAACATTTTTCGCAGATAATGATCGAAGTGGAGGGCCTCGAACAATTCCTCGGAAGCCTCGGGCCGGCCGGCGGCCAGCTCCTTCAGGCTTTTCCTGAGAGCCGCGAGATTACAGCGCTCCTCGTGGGCCCGGATCAGGTCCCGGATTTCCGGCACCTGGGCGAAGAGATGCTCCCGGTGGAGAAAATCCGCAGGCTGGGGCGGGGGCGGCGGCTCGCCCCAGCATTGCTGCCGGCGGCACTGCTCCGGCCGGTTTTCGTAAATACGGCACGACCGGGTAGCCGCCAGGAAAAATGTACATTGCTGGCTGCCCGGCACCTCCCGGATTTTTAAGCGCTCCTCGTCGAGAACCACCGGACTCCCTGTACGGGAAGTTCCCACGTCCCCCGGCCGCAGGGTGTACAGATCGTTCCAGGTGATGGTTTCATCGGCCAGAAGCTGCAGATCCGGGAGCAGCAGGGTCGGGCTGGAGCGCAGACAGCAGTCGCCGCACCTGAGGCAGGTTTCCCGGCTGGCCTCAACCTGGGTCCGGGCCGCAGTGACGAGACGTCGCCAGGCGTCGGCCCGCTCCTCCGGGGTCAGCTCGTTCCAGCCGTGATAGATTTCCGGTAATCCTGCAGCTTTTTCAATATCCTGCCGCAGAAGTTTATTGCGGGCGCTCGTCAGGCTGCCCTCCAGAAGGTCCTCGAGATATTCCTGCCAGATGGCAGCCATCACCTCCCGGCGGCCCCGGGACAGGGACTCCCAGGGGTCTGTCCGAATTTTGCCGGTAAAACGCTTGGCCATGTATGATCCTCGGCTTTCAGTGATCAGTGGTACCCGCTTCTGAAACCTGATGGCAAAATTTACATTATATCAATTCCAGCGTCCCTGACAAAATGGACCAAGCTGAGGGTGATTTCCACCATGGCGTCCAGGTTCAGGGTATCGATGGTATCATGACAGGTGTGGTAGTTGGGATTGCGCAGGAAGGCCGTGTCGGTGAGCATTACCGCCTGGTAGCCTTCGTCCCAGAAGTTGGCATGGTCGCTCAGGCGGGCTTCCGGGATCAAGCTGCCTCCCAGGGGCACGGCCAGGCTGGCCACCGGCAAAGCACAGGTTGCCTGGAAGGCCTTTTCCAGTTTCTGCAAAAGGGGCCGTGAATGCCAGTTGGCCACCAGACCGAGGTAGTTGCCGGTGGTGGAATAGCCCAGGAATCTGAGGGCCAGGGGAATCTGCTGGGAATCCGGCTCCTGCACGAAATACCCCACACTCTCCAGGCACAGCATACCCAGGAGATTTTCCCGGTTTTTCCGGGCCTGCCTGGCGAACACCCGGCTCCCCATGTACGGGGTAAAATAGGCCGGAGGCTCCTCGGTGGTAAAGCCCACAAAGATCCAGGGCGAGGCAGTGGGGGCCTTTCGGGCCAGGCGGGCTGCTTCCAGGAGTACGGCCACGCCGCTGGCGTTGTCATCGGCGCCGGGGGTGCCGGCCACTGTATCGAAGTGGGCCCCCAGCACATAATAGCCCTGGGGATCGGGATGGCCGGCAATGACATTGGCCACCTCCACCCCCTGGCAGATGAAAGGCTGACGCCACACCGGATAACCCAAAGATTCCAGCTCCCGGGCCACATAATCCTCGGCGGCCTTAAGGGTTTGGGGACGAAAGAGGCAGCGTTCCCCCAGGCCAACGCTGAGATAGTGCAGATGCTGCTGCAATCGCCGCCGGATTTCGTCTTTTTTCATGTCTTCGGCGTCAAGCCTCCCCGGAGCGCAGGAAACAGAACCGCTCAGAATCAAGGCAAAAGCCAGCCGGTGAAATACGGCCCGAACGGGAGCCATGCATGCCCGGTGAAAAATCATTCCGGGTGGAGGGCAGGGGGAAATTGGGCTGGTTTGCACCCCACCCTGAGGTGCTCCTTGGGCATATCCCCCTTTGCTATGGCAGCCCGGACGTCCCGCCCGGGTAAAGCCCGTGTTCCCGTGCCGGAGATCATGTTTGTCTCCCGGTTATCGGTCAAAAGAAACGATGAGTGTCACCCCAGGATTTTCTTTCTTGTAACAGAAAACCGAACATGATCTTACTCCTGCACCGGCAGGCCCAGTTCCTCCATAAAGCGGGCCAGGCCGATGTCATCGATAACCCGGCCCAGGCGCTTGGGCTTGTTCTGTTTCCGGTACCAGTCAATGATCTTGTCCACCAGGGCCAGGGCTTCCTCGTCATTGAGTCCCGTGGCGATGACGTCGGCTAGACGGGGCTTCAGTCCCGAGACGAACCCCCCGGCCAGCACCCGCCAACCCTTTGCCATGCCGGTTAAGCCGATATCTTTGATGGAGGACTCGGAACAATTGTTCGGGCAGCCCGACACGCCCATTTTAAATTTGAAGGGCAGTTCCATGCCGTGGTATTTCTCGTCCAGCTTCAGACCCACTTTCACGGCGTCCTGCATGCCGATGCGGCAGAAGTCGGTGCCGGGGCACATCTTGACGGAGCGCACGCACAGGCCGATGGCCGCGCCCGGCGCCATATTCAGGTCAGCCCAGATGTGGTCGAGATCTTCCTTCTTGAGCCCCACCAAGGCGATGCGCTGGGCGGAGGTTATTTTGACGGCCTGGGCCTGGTATTTTTCGGCCACGTCGGCCAGTTTGCGCAGGAGATTGACATCAGCGATAATGCCCCCGGGAATATGGGGGGCAATGGCGAAGTTGTGTTTATCGCGCTGCAGGATCGCTCCTTTTTCGAGCAAATCGTCAGGCATCTTGTTCCTCCCAACTTGTTAGTTAATATCAAATAATAATAGTTCCTGTTTCTTTTTTTGGCAAGGCTGGGCAGCGAGAAAAAAATTATCAGCCGGAGCGGGGATCCCGATGCGAAGGTTTGTTAATGGGCAGACGGGGACCGCCGATCTGCCAGGCTGCCAAGCGGCCGTTATCGTCCAGATCCACCTGCAGAACAAAGGGGATCGCGCGGTCCGGCACGCTGAAGCGCAGGTCCACCCAGGTCAGGATGATGCCGCCGGGAACATGGTCATTGGCGACCAGGATCGGGAAACGGGAGAAGGCCAGGTAGGTATCCAGGATACGGCGGGTTTCCGGGGTGAGGGTGACGTGAGGCCCGGGCACGGCCTGCCAACGGTAAACCGTTAGCATCTCGGGAGAGTTATAGGTGGCCGCCGGCACCCGGGGCGGTGTCCGCAGATCCAGCCGGACCGGGATTTCCATGGGCTTAGGGATTTTTCCTCCACCCGGCAGGCAGGGTAATTCCACAAAGGCCTGGCGCACTTCTCCTGAATCTGCGGCCACCAGGAGCCAATGCCGGGGGGAAAAAGGCTGGGGCAAGGCCGCACATTTCGTTTTGTCTCCGGAAGGGTGGGGAAAAACCTGCCGGGCCAGGATCAGGGCCTGGTGGTGATAAAAACCGCAGAGCAGGATGTAGGCAATTCCCAGCCCCAGGCAGGCGGCCCCCACGGTGCGGCCCCAGCCCGTGGAGATCAGAAGCGCCAGGGCCGCCGCGGCTACCAGAGCGGTGAGATAGGGGTCGATGATGAACACCCAATCCAGGCTGAACTTGACGCGGCTCAGGGGGTGGAAGAGTTGCGTACCATAAGACGTGGTCCAGTCCAGGAACAGGTGGCTGGCCAGCACCAGAAACCCGATACTCAACAGGGGCTTAAACCAGCGCGGGCCCCCCACCAGTCTCCCCAGGCCGGCAATCAGGAAGATAAATAGGAACAGGGCAAAAACCGAGTGGGTAAAGCCCCGGTGGTGCTTAAGGTAGGATAGACGGCCGTTAACGGTGGTTACATAATCGAGGTCAGGCAAAATGGCAAAGAAAAACCCTGCGGCCGCTGCCCAGACCCGGGAGGGCGCGGGCACGAACTGGGACAGGGCGACGCCGGTGACAATGTGCGTGACGGGATCCATAAAATCAGGCCGCCTTCCGGCCGTAGCCGGGGAAATGCTCCAGAAGGTCGGCCTTCAAGGCCTCCGCACTGGGGTAGCGCTTTTTCACATCCTTTTCCAGGCACTTGAGAATGATCGCTTCCAGGGCCGGCGGCATCTCCGGATTTAACTGCCGGGGCGGGGTCGGCTCCTTTTCCAGGATCTGATCGATCAGCAGTTTTTCGATCTCGCTGTAAAAGGGCAGTTCTTCGCAATACAGCATGTACATGATGACCCCGATGGCCCAGATGTCGCTTAAGATTTCGCTTTTGCCCATGATCTGCTCGGGGGCCATGAAGGGCCGGGAGCCCACCATGGTGGTGCTGATCTCCTTGTCTTTGAGGAGCTTGGCGGCGCCGAAATCCAGGAGTTTTAACGTGCCGTCCGGCTGCACCAGGATGTTGCCGGGCTTAATGTCCCGGTGCATGATGCGGTGCGCATGCGCATGGGCCACCACCTCGATGAGCTGCAGGATGAGGCTTTCCGCCAGGGGCCGGGGGATTTCCCCGGAGAGCATCTCCTCCAGGGTCTGTCCGGAAAGATATTCCTGGATGAGGACAACCTTATCCTCGTCCTCCAGGACATCCACCAGCCGGACTACCCCGGGATGAGGATAGAGACGCCGGCAAATATCGGCTTCCTGGCGAAACTTGGCATTGGCGGCCCGGATGAAGGGTATTTTGGCCACATACTGGCGGGGGCCTTCCAGTTCCTCGGTATCCCGGACCAGCCAGACCTCTGCAAAGGAGCCTTGCCCCAGCTTTTTGAGTTTTTCGTAGCGGCCGCCCAGAAGGGGGGTCATTTCCAGGAGGCTCAGGTAATCCCGGGCGGTGGGGAGAAAATTTTCCACCAGGCTGTGGAGGGCCTTTTTCAGAGGAGAAGGCGTGCCCACCGGCTGGATTTCAAAACTGATGCGGTCAGGAGTGGCGGCCTGGTGGGCCAGGTCGGTGAGCAACACCGGGACCGGTTGGCCCCTGCGGTTTTTCAGGCGCACCTTGATGCGCTCAGAACTGGCGGGGTGTCGGATCATCTGGTGGAAGCGCTCCCGGTCCTCATCATCGAAAAGCAAATCATCCATATCTTCAGGAGGCTCTTCGCCTCTTCTGAAATCCAGGAGCTTCTCCAGCATCGGATTCAGACGGCAGTGGTGTCCCTGGCGGTCACAGTAAAACAGAGGATGGGGGTTCTCGGTGAACACCCGGGCGAACTCCGTCTGGGAGGACAGGAGCAACCGGCGCTGCTGGTGCAACCGCAGGACTACCATCACCCGGGCCAGGACCTCCTGGGGCTGGAAGGGGGCGGTGAGGAATTCGTCGGCCCCCAGTCCCAGGGTTTGGGCCGCCAACGCGTCGCTGAAGCGGGTCAGGGCCGCAATGATAGGCAGATCCCGCCAGGCGGGCTGGGCCTTAAGGGCGGTCATGAGGCGGGTCAGGCGAGGGGGTTCCTCCGCCAGGATAAGAAGGTCCGGCAGGTCTGCATTTGATGCGGCAGCAAGCTGATCCGCATCTTTCACTTTCACGTCGTAGCCGCCCCCGGTGAGAATCTTTTCCAGGACCGAGGTGGCGGCGGCTGGACCTGCGAGCCAGATGCACTGCGAGGTCTTCATGCGCTTTCCTGCCCTTCGCGATATTTTCCCTGGAATAAGAGACTTTGGCAAGGGAGATTTCCTATTGACAAGTGCGGCCTGAATAGATAAACAAAAACCTTGTGGCGGGGTAGCTCAGTCGGTAGAGCAGGGGACTGAAAATCCCCGTGTCGGCGGTTCGATTCCGTCCCCCGCCACCATAAGGAAATCAAGGGGTTAGCCGAGTGAGGCTACCCCTTTTCTCTTGGGGGACAATAGCCCCGTTTCCCTGGCCCCTCAAAGGACACGGGCTGCTCCGGTTTTTCGGTTCCCCTCCACTAGTTATCGAGTTAGGGGGATTCCCGGAGATGCCTGACCACGGCAGCGCAAAAGAACGTGGTTGTTCCTTACCATTTTGTGTCCAGCCGCCAGCTCCCTCTTGCTTCTTTGCTGAACAGGTTTAGATTCTAGTAGAGATAATCTGTATGCACGGCTAAGGCTGGTGCAAATCTTTCCCAATGCATGAAAGAAGGAGTATGAACATGAAAAAGAACCTTTTTTGTCTGGCCCTGATCCTGGCATTCGTCCTGACGGCTGGCGCAGCGCTGGCACAACCGCAGCAAGCCCCGGCACCCTCGAATCCTCCGGTCGCACAGACCGAGAAACCTGTCGCCACCATCAGCATTATCAATGTCGCCCAGGCCATAGGCGTAGGTCCTGTCTGGGGTCAAGGGGTAATCACTTATGGCGGCAAAACCCACCTGTTTAAAGTGAAGGGCTTTGAAAAATTTGCGGTGGGGCGGAAAAAGATGAGAGTCAACGGTAATGTTTACCACTTGAAACAGCTCTCTGACCTTGCCGGAACTTACCTAAAGGCCGAACCTTCGGGCGTTACGTTTATCGAGCACCCCAAGGGTCTGGTGATCCAAAACGACAAAGGCGTGGTCATCGATCTCCAGGGCAAGGTGCACGGGTTGGCTCTGGATATTGTTAAGGAAGGTCTGACCATCAAGGACATTAAATAAGGAAAAGTGAGCCTCTTGCAAAATGGACCCGCAGCTTCAGCCTCCGCCGGCAGAGGGGGGCCGACCTGCGTCCTGGGAATGTTTGTTGGGCTTGCACACGATTCCCAAACTTCTGAATGAATTTTGCAGGAGTCTCAAGTCATCTTGACACCTAAAGGGGCGGCAGGGGGCCGGTGAAGCCTTGCAGGCCCTCTGTCGCACGTCCTGATGGGGAAGAAGGTGCAGCCCGGTGCAGGCTTGCAAACTTCTGTGATCTTAAGCGGCGGGCGATACGCCCGTGGGGTTGAAGGGAGTTGAAACCTGGGCAGGCACGGGCCGAAAATTCATCAGGGTCCGGAAACATTTTTTGCCAAAAGGACTGAATTTAACCTGGAAAAATCCGATACATGTACCAAGGCGATCGGGATAAGGTGAATTTTGCCATTGGAGAAAAAAACCAGGGTGGATTCCCATGTGAAAGCAGCCCCTGAGTTGCGGGGCAGGGGTTCGATAAGCTACATTTATATTCCCAGCCTCTCAGCCAAAAAACTCTTCCTTTCGCGGTCAATTCCTGTTCTAGTATGGCATCCTAACCTGCTAACCTGCGCGGCCGCTTGAAGCCGGCGCAAATCCCAAGGATAAAGGAGGTAACAAGTCTACATGCACAAAAAACTTTTGGTGGTGGCTCTGGTCCTGGCCCTCGCTTTGACGGCGGGCACGGCGCTGGCCCAAACTCCCAGCGGTACTATCAGCATAACCTTGAACTCAGCCAGCGCGCTGATGGGCGCCAGTTGGGGGCAAGCGGTGCTTACTTTTCAAGGCAAGACTCACCTGTTTCAGGTGAGGGGCCTGAAAGTGCTGTCGGTGGGCATCCGCACCCTGGAACTTAACGGCGATGTTTACGGTCTCAAGAACCTGACGGACCTGTCCGGCACGTATCAGAAGGCTGATCCGGCCGGCCTCACCTTCATCGTGGGTGAAAAAGGCCTGGTGATCCGCAACGACCGAGGCGTCGTCATTAATCTCAAGGGCATGCAGAAAGGACTGAATGTGGATCTGGTTCGGGAAGGTCTGACCATCCAGCCGGCGCCGTAAGAAATTTTCTTGTTGCATTACGGGGCATCTTCAGGACCAGGAAGGTAAGACAAACCTTTTACGGGCGCGGCAGAGGGCCAGGTGTGCGGATTTCGGCGCCTGCCTCTGCCGGGTCCTTTGTTCACAAGCGATCTGATCCGACCATGAAACCCTGGACCAACGTTGATGACGAGCTGGCAGCGCAGGTGAAAAATAAGGTGGCCGAGGCCCTGAGCGCGGCCCGGTCACTGGAAATGGCCCTGGAGATCACCCACCAGGCCCTGCAGTGGGGAGACCAGTTCATTTCTGTCTTTGAGTCGACCAACACTTTGCCCCGGCCGGTGGCCTGCGCACCCGGGTGCACCTATTGCTGCCACAATCAGGTGGAGGTGACGCCTGCCGAGGTGTTTCTACTCGCCAAGGTGATAAGCCAATATTTTTTGCCCCGAAAACTGGAACTTCTCAAGGAGAAGACCCTGAGACTTGCAGCCCTCAAGGCCGGCAGGAGCAAAGCCGAACTGGCGGCAGCCCGTCAGTCCCAGCCATGCCCCCTGCTCACAGAAGACAAGTGTGCGGCCTATCCCTGGCGCCCCTTCATGTGCCGGGCCATGCATTCCCTGGACCAGGAGCATTGCCGGAAATCTTTTATCGCGGCAGACCTCTCCGGAGATGCCTATTATCTGCACCGCTATGTGTTCCCCATGTCGGTGAGCGTCGGTTTGGCGGCAGGGTTTCAGGAAGTGGGGTGCCAGACCCCGGTCCTGGAACTCACCCAGGCCCTGGGGGAGGCGTTGTTGTCGCCCCGGCTGGCCGAACGCTGGCTGGCCGGAGAAAAGGTCTTTGCCGAGGGCTAAATCTTAAGAATATTTTCTGCCTGATTAATCTAGAAAATATAATAAGATATAAGAATAATTTAAGAAAAAAACTGCGCTCTGTGGTTGGAGATCACAACCTGCCCTCGCACAGGCTGTGCCACCATGTGGCTGAACCTTTCCCATCAGCTTCCTGTATCACTGAGAATCCCATCCTATACCCTGGAGCCTCTTGGGTCACGGCAAGGGAATATTTCCTGCAAAAATCGAAAAAACTCACCAAATCGTTACGGTTCATGACGAATATTGGAATAATCTTTGCATAGTAGTTATCAGTAGGTCTGAGTAAGTGGCTGAAAAGAAACCAGCCCGCCTTGGCCCCAGGGGGACCCGCTGTGTTTCGGTCCGGCGTGTTTCGGGATTGCCAGGCGGTAAGAAAATTTCACCTGGGGGGAAAACGCATGAATCTGGCCCAACGACTCATCAAGGAAAAGGTCCTTACTCCCGAGCAGTTGAGACTTGCCCGGAAAAGCCAGAAAACCAAGCGGGGCAGCTTGTCCAGGCACCTGGTGGATTTAAAACTGGTTGCTCCGGAGGTCCTGGCCCAATTTACGCCGGAATTTCCGCCGGTGCCCCGCAGCCTGCAGGAGACGGGCATCCCGGAGACGGTGCTCATCCAGTTGACCCTCAAACACTGCCTGTACCGGGAGTCCTTCACCATCCGGGAACTGGCTGACGGTTTGAAGTTGCCCGATCCCCTCGTGGAACACCTGATTGAGATGATCAATCAGCAAAAGCTTCTGGACATCAAACCCCGGGACCTCCATGCCCGCCGGTCCACCCACATGCTCCTGGAACTGCGGTATGGCCTGAGCGACCTAGGCAGACGACGCGCAGAGCAGGCCATGGAGTTCAACAGCTACCTGGGGCCGGCCCCGGTACCTCTGGAGGAATATTGGGAATGGGTGGAAACTCAATCCATCCAGAACTCGGAGGTGACAGAGGAACGTCTGCGGGAGGTGTTGTCGAGTCTGGTGGTGCCGGATGATCTCTTGTACCGCCTCGGTCCGGCCCTGATGAGCGGCCGTTCCCTTTTCCTGTTCGGGCCTACCGGCAGCGGCAAAACGATCATTGCCCGGGCCATCGGGGAGGCCTTTCCCGACCCCGTTTTTATCCCCTACGCCATTTATGTTTTCGGGCAGATTATCAGTCTCTTCGATGAAGTCAACCATCAGCCCGTGCCCACCGGCCACGACCCAATTCTCCAGGATCGCCGCTGGGTGCTGTGCCAGCGACCCCTGATCATCGCTGGGGGCGAAATGAACGAGGAATCCCTGGAGCTCAAGTACAACCCGAACCTGCGTTACTATGAGGCTCCCCACCAATTGCGGGCCAACAACGGGATTTTTGTGATCGACGATTTCGGGCGCCAGAAGGTTTCCCCCCGGGTCCTGCTGAACCGCTGGATGTATCCCCTGGAAACCCGCCAGGACTTCCTCTGTCTCAATACCGGGCAACAGTTTGCAGTGCCCTTCGACCAGTTGATTATCTTTGCCACCAACCTGGACCCCTACGGCCTCGCGGATGCCGCTTTCCTCAGGCGCATCAGGCATAAGATTTTCATCGGCCACGTCAATGTGGAACAATATCTGGAGATCTTCAGGCGGACCTGTCAGCAGCAGGGTATCGAATTTGATGAAGAGGCGGTGCGGTCCATGATGGCCCGGCACTATTTTGCGGCCTCCCGCCCCATGAGCGCCTGCCATCCCCGGGATATCCTGGAAAACCTTATGGACCGGGCCCGTTTTTTACAGATAAAACCCAGCCTGTCCCCCCAACTCCTGGACCATGCCTGCCAGAGCTACTTCGTGAAGCCGAAGGAAGTGATCGACTATGACACCGTCCTGGGAGACGAACCCCGGGCTTTGACTTAGTCTCTCCGTGTTCTCTGCGTCTCTGGGGCGAAAAGAATCAACCCAGAGGCGCAGAGCGCGCAGAGATTACCGGTGTGCACTTGCTTTTGTCGTGGTGTATACACCCCCGAACCTGTTTTTCAAGCCAGGCGGAAGGTGAACTTTTCTTCCAAATGATGCGGATGGTAGGAGAGTTTGGCCTTTCTGAGCCCTGGTTCCCCCAGGTCCTGCTCTCGGTTTACCCAGGGAGTATCCTGCCAGGAGCCTTCCAGGAAAGATTGGTTGATGGCCGCAAACAGGCCCCGGATTTCGGGGTTGGCTTTTTCCAGATGGATCACCACGGTCTCGGCGTTTAATTTTTCCCCCACGGTGAAAGCCTCCAGCCGGCCATCGACGAACACGACTCCCCCGGTCAGGCTCAGGTCCTGAAAGTGCATCATGGTCTCCTTGACCGCCTCCCATTCTTCCATGAGATTCAGGTCTTCCTCGCAGCGCCTGATGGCACACCATTTTTGGGCCAGGTCCAGGCAGGCCTCCAGGTGGTCCGGCGTCAAAGGCTCATAGGTGTGCCGGTGGGAGCGTTGAAAGTTGTTCAGGTGATTGCGTTTCTGCTGGTAACCCCGGCCGGCCAGGTTGATCAGGTCCGCGGTTTGATAGACATAATCGAACTGATCGCGGTCGGCCTCCTCGCAAAAGCCTCGGTCCCGGGTCAGTTCCTCCCGGAGACGTTCATCGGCTCTCGCCAGATAAGGATCAGAGGCGTTGCGGCTTTCCCTGAGCCAGGTAAGCAGGCGGCGGCAAAGGTCCTGTCGGGGTGGGGGACCGATGGGAGGAAAAAACCAGGGACCGGCAGACGCGTCACTGAGAAAGATCAGGCAGTCCTCCGCCAGGCACCAGGAAAGGCGGTAATGCCCCCGCCAGATGAAAAGATTGGTGAAGGTCAGTTCGGAGGTCGTGGGCTGGTAGGCCCAGAGACGGGGCTGGATAAACTCCCGGTCAGCGATCTCCAGAGGCTTGAAGGACGGGAAAAGGGGCGGAATGGTCATGTAAGGGAAGAAGGAAACAGGTAAAAGGAAAATTTAAAAACAAAAGTAACAGGTTAAAGGCAAAATCTCATCAAAAGTATGAAGGCAAAAACCTCTTGGGAAAAGTGGCTTACTTTTTCCTGTGCATTACACGAGATCCCGGCGAAAGATGCGGTAGCGTTTGTGAGGTCTTAAGCCGGATTCCTCGTACAGGAGGTTGATGGCCTGATTGTCTTCCAGGTTCCACCCCAACTCAACGTAATAGTATTGGAGCTTGTTTTTGGCGGCTTCCATCAGATAATGGAGGGCTACCAGGGGAGCGCCCACCTGCCGGTATTCCTCTTTGACCCCGAGAATAAAGCCGCGGCAGCCGTTAATCTCATTCCAGTAGAGATGTTTTTTGAGGAGTGCGCCCAGCCCCAATTTGCCATTGAAGCGCTTGAGGAGGGGGGTCACGTCGGGGAGCACAACGCACACTCCCACCGGCTCGTCCTGGACATACAGGAAAAAGGCCAAGTCTGTGTCCCAGATGGGATAAATGCTGTTGACCATATCCCGCACTTCCGCCTCGGTGGGCGGGGAAAAGCCCCAGTTACCCCCCCAACATTCGACGTACAGGCGGGTGAGCAAACGCACCTCGTCGTCGAAATGTTTGGGGTTCATGTGCCGTACCTTCACTTCCTGTTTCTGCGCCAGGCGCTCCCCCAGGTTCATGGCCCATTCCGGGGGCTTGATGTCCCGGGTGGAAAGGTAGGTCAACAGGTCTTTTTCCTTCCTGAAGCCGGAAAGCTTTACCAACTCGGGATAATAGGGAGGATTATACGTCATCAGAAACGTGGGGCGGGATTCAAAACCGTGGACCAAAAGACCTGCCTCATAATTCAGGGAAGGGTTCAAAGGTCCCCGGATGAATTCCATGCCCTGCTGCCGCACCCAGTCGATGGCCGCGGCAAACAGGGCGCCGGCGGCTTCCGGATCGCGCTGGCACTCAAAGAAGCCCCAGATCCCCATTTTTTCCTGCTGGTACTCGTTATAATGATCATCCACGATGGCGGCAATGCGGCCTACCACCTCGGAACCCCGCATCGCCAGGAACAACTCCCGCCGGGAAAAGGTCCAGAAGGGGTGGCGACCGGGGGTGAGGAGCTGGATAACCTGGCTTTTCACGGGAGGAATCCAGAAAGGATCGTTCCGGTAAAGTTCCCAGGGAAGATCAACGAAGGTCTTCATGTCCCGCTTGCTTTGCACCGGTATGACGGATACGCCAGCCATCTCAGGACTCCTCATCAAAAGGGGAGAGTGGGGTCATTATTCCACGAACCATCTCAGTTGCAGCCCGCTCACCTGCATTATGGCGGTGCCGGTTTCATCCAGGGCCCGGGCCACCCAGATGTTGCTTTCGGGGTTTTCGTTTTGGAGGCGGGCTTCCAGAATCAGGCGCTCGCCCTCTTTGCAGTTACGGGTAAAAAGCAACTCACCGATGCCCGCCGGGATCATGCGCCGTTCTTCCTGTTCGTCCCGCATGACCACATAAAAGTTCGCCAGGTGTAGAAAGGCCTCGAGCAGATACGGAGAGAACTGGTAGTGGTTGGGGCCTTCGCCCGGGAAGTCTCTGATCTCCCGATAGATCATGGCTCCCCGGATACAGCCGGGACCGGTGCCCTCCAGGGACTCCATGACCCGGTAGCGGCCCTGCATACTGGTGCGGGTCTCGTAATAATTGGCCACCTCGTCGGGAACCATGGGCCGGGTCTCCATCTCTTCAGGTTTGACCGGAAAGCCGGGCAGCGGATTCAAGGTTCTGGGTTTGCTTCCCAGGATCACCTGGCCTGCGAAGTTGGTGGTCCAGCGGTCCAACTCCCGGCCGCTGGGAGAGATCAGGGGACTGGAGATGGTGACTTGGCAGAGAAGCTCGCCCGGGTTGGCAGGCATGGTGCGGCAGTGAATGCGGGCCACCCGGGGTTGATCCAGGGGACAGTCGAGCAGGTCCCGATAGGCCACCTGGCGGGCTCCCACGATATGCAGGTGCGGGTTCAGGAGGCGGGCCGCTTCGAAAAAGGTCTCCACCGCCATGATGCCGGAGACCGGCGGATGCTTGAGAAACTTGAAGGGCCGGTGGTCATCCAGCCACAGGTCCTTGGATGAGAGGAAAATCCGCTCGGCTTCAAGTTCGCCGGCCCTGAGGTCCAGGCGCTGGACGGTATCCAGCATGGGCAGATCTTCGGGCTCTGCCGCTATGCCGCTTAGAGAGAGGGAGCCAGGCGCCATCTGCGGTTCGGTGGTGTCGAGCAGAGTGGTCTTTACCTGGGGCAACAGCCGCATGGGCATAACCCAGACATCCTGGGGATTTCCCAGGAACAGCTCCCGCACGAGGAGCTGGACCAGTTCTTCGGCGTGGACATAAGCCTTTTCCAGTCCCTTGAGTTTGAGCAGCTCTTTGACTTCAGGATCGTCCGCCATGCCGACGCCTTCCACCGGGGGCAGCATAAAGGCCTTAGCCAGCAAAACACCGGTGGGCGGGGCCTGGGTGGCCAGAAGAGCAGACATGGCGCGGTTGCCGGCGCAGTAGTTGGCCTGGCCGGGATTGCCCTGGATGGCAGCCGCCGAAGAGAAGGCCGCCAGGCAGCGCAGGCCGTGAGGCTTGGTCGCGGCCAGGAGATTCGCAGCCCCGGCAAGTTTTACGGCCACCACCCGGTGGAAGTCTTCGGGGGACAGAAAAGCGACAAAGGAATCGTGGATAACGCCGGCGCCGTGAATGACGACGTCGATCCGGCCCCACTCCCCCACCACCTGGCTGATGGTCTGGTGCACTGATTCCGCCTGGGCCACGTCGCAGGGGAAATAGCGGGCTTCCACTCCTAAGAGGGCGAGATCCTTCAGGGTCCTGGCCACTTCCAGGCCGGCGCGCAGGCGGGCCAGAGCTTTTTCCAGGGCCGAACCGGCGATGTCCGGCTGCCGCTTTTTTAGGAACCGCCGGAGCGCCGCTTCATCTGCGCCGGAACGCAGCAAAGCGTCGTAATCAACCTCCGGGTCGAGCTTGGTGCGGCCCAGGAGCGCCAGCCGGGGCGACAATGGGGCCAGGGCCTTGGCCAGGAGTGGCGTCACCCCGCGGGCCCCGCCGGACATGACCACCACATCGCCCGGATCGAGCCTTAAGGCCGGTTCGGTCCGGAAAGGAGCAGGCTCCACCACGGCCTTCCGGGTAAGGGCCTGGGAGCCTCTATAGATAATCTGGATCAGGCTTTGCGCGGTGTCCAGGGCCTGGGGCAAGGCGGCCTTGATATCGGTGTCCGCATCCAGAGACACGGAGCGGAACAGAAACTCAGGATACTCCTGGGCCGCGGCGAGGAACATCCCCAGCACGCCCTCGGCCAATACCCGTGAGGAACCGGCCGGCCCTAAATTCCGGGTCAGGAGCACACAGAATTCCTTGACCGGAGAGCTCATGAGGGACTGCAACGATTGAAAGAGCCCGGTGAGCATGGCTGGAACCTCGGCCAGCGTGAGATGCTGCTCGCCGTCCAGAGTAATGATGAGACCGGCTAATTCCGGGGTTTCCGCCAGGAACTTGGCGGCGGCGGCGCCGCCCTCAGCAGTCCGCAGATCAAAGTGCTCGGGAGAGGCAGCCGAACCGGCGATGTCAAAGTGAATGGTTCGGGATTGCCAGGTTTTGTTGCAGAACCGCATCGCATCCCGGGAAAGGTTGCTTTCGGGACCCAGATGAAGCACGGCCACGGTTTTGCCGGGTCTGAGCTGGAGCAGCCGGGAAGCGCTCTCCGGGAGCGGGGCGGCGCGGAACACCATGCGTTTGCAGGGTTCGAGGTCCGCTGGGGCCTCCGGCGGAATTTCTGCCGCGGCCACAGGCTCCACCGGCGGCGCGATGGGGCCCCGGACCGCTTCACCCTCGGCAGACGGCAGCGCCGCCCCATCCCGGGCGACTACTTCGGCCAAGCGGTCGGCCAGGTCCTGCACGGTGCGCACCCCGAGAAAATCGTCGATGCGGATGGCAATATGGAATTCCCGCTCGGCCGCGTCCATGATCACCGGCAGGCGGCTGGAACGAATGGCCAGATCCTGGCGCAGGTCCATGTCCGGTTCGATTTCTTCCCGCTCATAGCCGGTGGCGTCCATGATAATCTGGATAATGCGCTCGAGATAGTCCTCGGGAGCAAGAGGCGCCGCCGAAACGGCCGGGGCCGGCGCTGCAGCGGCAGGAGCAGGGGCAGCCGGGGCAGGGGAGGGCAGGATCGGCGCTGCTGCAGGCCGGGCAGGGGCCGGCATGGCCGGGGCCGGCGCTGAGGAGACACCGTCTCCCAGCAGTTGGTCCAGCTCCGCCTCGGTAAAGGCTGGATTCACTTCCCGGCGCAGGGCTTCCAGGATGGCAGGTTTCAGGTATTTCCCGAAGCTTCCCAAGACAAAGGCGTTGATTTCCCGCTGGATGATGGCGGCCACATCGGCGGCGGCCAGCGGTGCGGCAGGCCGGGGCGCCGGCGCGGTCGCGGCAGGCGCAGGCGACAGGTCCACCATGGTCAGGGGCTTGATTGCGGGGAAAAACCCCATGGCGTAGAGGCGGGCCGCGGCATGGCGAAACGTCAGGGCCTCTCCCTCCGGATCGCAGGTGGGCATGGTGAGTGCCTCAGGGACAGTTTCGGTAACCAGATTACACAAGGTGTCCTTGGGGCCGACCTCCACAAACACCCGGACGCCCATATCGTTCCATAGGGTCTGGACATTTTGCAGCCAGTGCACCGGGGATTCCAGATGGGACATGACGATCCGCTTGATTTCTGCGGGATCGTCCGGATATGGCTTCATGGTGGTGTTGGAAATCACCGGGATTTGCGGCGGATGAAATTCTATCGTGTCCACAAAGGCCTGCATGTCATCCCGGATGACCCTCATGATGGGGGAGTGAAAAGCCATGGACACTTTCAGGGGGTAGGTCCAGTAGCCCTCGGCGGAGAGTTCCTCCTTGAAGGCCAGCACTTCCTTGGTGCCGCCCCCGATGACAATCTGGCGGGGCGAGTTGTAGTTGGTGAAATAGACATTGTCCCGGGCTGCGACCTTTTCTTCGAGGATGTCCAGGGGCACGTTTACGGCCACCATGGTGCCGGGGTCGCCCTGGATGTCCCCCGCCTTGTCCATGCACTGAGCCCGCTTGTGGACGATGCGGAAGCCGTCTTCATAAGAGAACACACCGGCTACACTCAGGGCCACCAGTTCGCCCAGGCTGTGCCCGGCCATGGCCGCGGGCACCAACCCCAGGTCCAGGAGATAGCGCACTACGGAATAATTCAGGGTGAAGAGCGCCGGTTGCTGCCAGAGGGTGCGCTGCAGGTTTTCATCCCGGGAGTAAAACAGGAGGTGCAGCAGATCGAAATCGGCCACCTCTGCCATCCGGTCCATCCAGAGCTTGATGGGGGGAAAGGTGTCGTAGAGTTCCTTCCCCATGCCCGCATAATAGGTTCCCTGGCCGGCAAAAACCAGAGCCAGGGGCGGTTCCGGTTGGTTTTCCTGGCCGAGAAAAATACCCTGACGCTCAAACCTGCGGCGGTCCTTGTCGGTGAGCGGCGTGGCCACTTCCAGGGGTTTCAGACCGGCGGCCTTTTTCAGGGCCTCCTGGTCATTGTCGGCCAGGATGGAAATGCGAAAGGTTGCGTCGCCGGTCCGGCCCCTCAAAAAGGAAATGCCGTTTACCTGATGAGCCTTGTCTTCCAGGGGGAGGTGTTCTTCGGGGGCGGTCGCTTCCGGTAGGCTCACCAGAACAGGGGCCGCGCCTTCGAGATTTTCTTCCAACTGCACCACGTAATTGGCCCCGCCGAAGCCGAAGGCGTTGACCATCAGACGCCGGGGATTGCCGTGGGGCCGGGGCCAGTCCTCCGGTTTGGTAGGCACCCGGAAGCCCCATTCTTCCAATTCTATCTGGGGATCAGGAGTCTCGTAGTTCAGGGATGGGGGCATGATGCCGGACTGCATGGCCATGACGCCCCGTATCAGGCTGTTCAGGCCGGAGGCTCCCAAGGTGTGGCCGATCTGAGATTTAAACGAAGTGAGATGCGTCGTCCGCCCCTGCGGGAAGAAGCTCTTCAGGGCATGGACCTCCTCGCCGTCGCCCTGGATAGTGGCGGTGGCGTGGCACTCCACCAGGTCCACGGTTTCAGGTCCGTAGCCCGCGTCGGCAAAGGCCGCTTTTATTGCGATCTCCTGGGTTTCTGCCAGTGATTCCACCATGCCCTGATCGCTGTTACTGGCGCCCATGCCGGTGATGTAGGCGTGGACCTTGGCGCCCCGGCGGCGGGCCACCGATTCCCGCTCGATGACGATGATGGGTCCGCCTTCGCCCAGGACCATGCCGTCCCGGTAGCGGTCGAAGGGGCGGCTCATCTGCTGGGGCAGACGGGAATTTCCCGTCAGGCCCGCCAGCGCGCCCAGGGCCGAAAATTCGAGGAAGTGGGCCGGAGTCAGGGTTTCTTCGCCGCCCCCTACCACCGCGGCGTCGATGACGCCGTTTTTGATCATCAGGAGGGCGGCGTACAGGGCCACCAAGCTGGTGGCGCAGGCGGCGGAGACGGAAAAAGACGGCCCCCGGAAGCCGTATTTGTTGCAGATGAACCCCCCTGCGGTGCAGTTGAGGCGGCCCAGGAGCGTCGTATCATCCACCCGGATCAGGGTGGATTTGATGTAATCCTCGGCGGCGTGGGCCTGCAGCGGAGACAGGGAGACGATGTTGCCCACGGATTGGACCATGTGGGGAGCGGCCAGGCCGACCACCAGGTCCCGCAGGGTGCTGGCCACTTCGCCGGAGTTCTGGGAAATCAGCACCGCGATGCGTTCCCGGGGGATGTCGGCCTCGAGAAGCCCGGAGTCGGCCAGGGCATGATGGGCCAGCCACAGGGTCAGGCGGGTGGAGTTGGACATGGTCCGGAAATCCTGAGGAGGAATGCCCAACTCTTTGCGGTTGATGTCAATATTCTGGAAGGCCCCCACCTTGCAGTAGGTCTTTTCCGGGGCCCGGGGGTCGGGGTCGTAGTAGAAGCTGTGGTCCCATTTTTCCGGGGGCACCTCGATGATGCCGCTCTTCATGGCCACCGAATTTTCCCAGATTTCCCGGGGGCTGTTTCCCAAGGCGTTGACCAGGGCCATGCCGGTGATGGCCACCCGTTCATGGCCGTTGCCGGCCGGCCGCGCCGGGCGCAGCACTGCCGGGGCTTCCATCGGGGCCAGGTGGGGCTTGGCCAGGGTCAGGGGTCCGGCGGCCAATTCCTGGTGAAGTTCCGCCAGGGTGAGGACTTTCGAGATGGAACCAGCCACCGCGCCGCTCATGAACTGGCCTTCTTTGCGGCAGGTGGACTCATCCAGGCGCTTACCGCCGGGTTCCTGCACGGAGCGGGCCGCAATGAGCAGGGTCCTGGCTCCCATGGCCTCCAGACGCCGGCGGAACGAGGCCTCTTCCTCTTTGCCCGCGGCGAATTCCCGCTCCAGGGCCAGGATGGCCTCCATTTTCGGGGTCCGAAGGGACCGCACGCCCAATCCCACGGTTTCGCCGGAAACCGTGGTGTCGCCGGGTTGGGCCTCAAGGATCATTTGCTGGTACAGCGGGCTTAAGGCGCCGGTGTCCACGATTTCTTTGGTAGCCAGATAAACCGTGCCCATCTGCAGGGCGTCGGCCCCCAGCATGGCGGCCCGAAACGCGGTGGCGCGGTTATAGATGCCCCCGGCCAGCACCACCCGGGAATTTTTAAACAGGCCGGGCTCCCGGCGTTTCAATGCCAGGACCATTTGGGCCAGGGTCAGGGTGGAATGAGACCCTACGTGGCCGCCGGCTTCGTGGCCCTCGAGAATCACCCAGCGGGCGCCGGCCTGAAGGGCCAGGCGCAGCAGTCCTTCGTTGGGAGCGATGTAACAGACCGGGATGCCCTGTTGCTGCAGTTTCTGGGCATAGGCCGGGTCGCCGGCGGCGATAACCGCCAGCGGCGGACGGGTGGCCGCCACCCAGGCAAGTTGATCATCAAGGACAGGATTTTCCTGGAGGGCAATGATATTGATGGCATATGGCCGCCCGTTCATGGTTTTTTTCAACTGACCCAGATCCCTCTCCAGGATTTTTCGATCCCGCAACCCCATGGCGATGGCGGGCAGTCCTCCGGCATCGGCCACGGCCTTGGCAAAATCGGGGTTGTCGCTGATCCAGGTCATGGCTCCCTGGAAAAAGGGATAAGTGGTGCCCAGATCCTTGGCGGCAGGGCTATGCTGAAAGCTATCCTTGACGATGTCGGCTGAGGCAAGGAGGCGGTCAACTTCTTTGACGAAACCGGCCATGGCCTTCCGGGTGGAGGTCCCGAAGCGCTTGGCGAAGGCATCGGCAAAGGTGGCTTCCGGTCCCAGAAAAATCAGTTCGTGGCGGCCCAGGGCGCTCTCCAGGGCCGGGGTGGCTTGCTGCAACACCTGCTCAGTAAATGTCCGGCGGGCCGCGTCCAGGTCATCTTCGCCCAGAAGGCGGTTAACCAGGGTCCTGAGGTCCCGGACAGCCTGGGAATTGCCCTTGTCAAAAACCCGGCAGGGCACGCCCAGAGAAGCTCCCACCAGCGTGGTGTGCTCCGGGGTGAGTTTGGTTAGCCGTCCTTTCAGTTCAGGGGTGGCCGTGACCAGGTCGGTGAGCCAGTGGAGACTTTCCATGACCACGCCCAGGGCGCCAGTGGCCAGAAAGGCGGCCGCGGCCTCGGGGGTGCCGACACCGCCCCAGGCAATGAGACGAGGGGGCTGAGGCGCTGCCTGGGATTCCTGCTCCAGCGCGGCATAGAGGATCCCCAGGGTCTCTGAGCTCACTAAGCCAGCCGCCTCTGACCCCTTGAGGGCGACGGCTTCGGGAGGCTCTTTGGCCCCTATCATGTGCCGCAGGAAACTGAGATCTCCGGAGATGGGCACGACCCGGCAGAGATTCTTCAGTTCGCCCAGGCGCCTCAAAAAGACTGCGGCGTCGCCGGGGAAAGCCGACGGATGGTATTCAACCCAAAGGGTGTCAATTCCAGTTTCTTCAATAATTTTGGGGAGGCCTGGGTCCAGGAACGCGTCCGGGGAGATCTTGATATGGGTGGCACAGGCATCCTTCAGAGCAGCAGAAAATTCACGGGGATTATGACGGCTCAGATCAAAAATGGCGACGGTGGCGGCGCTGCGGGACATGTCCAGCACGGTGCGGTTGAGGTCCTCGGGCTGCCACACGAAAGCCAGAAACGGGGTTAAGGCGCCATCCGGCATGTATTTCCCTCCAGAAAGCTCAGCCGGGATTCAAGAACCATCCCGGCGTTTAAAAAGATTAACATAATATGATTACATAAGCAGACCGGGCTTGTCAATGGCGAGGTAAAGACAAACACTTTTTCAGGGGGTTGACCGATCCGCTTTGAAGGTCGTAAAAAATCAAAAGGCTTGGCAGTGGGAACCTGCCCTCCACCGAATTGATTCGTCTTGAAGCGCCTGGAGTTTTTCTGGTACAAAATGAAGAACCAAGGTGATTGCTGCACCAGCGAACCGTGTCGAACTGCCGGAAGGAGGAATCATGAAGGAGCAGGCGAAGAATCTTGTCAAGGCTACTCAAGCCCTGGTGGCCTATATCCAGGAAAATCATGTCTTCGATAAGCTGGCCGATGGCGGCTGCGGCCTCTATGACACCTACCGCTCCGATCCCTTTGATGAAGCCTTGAACAATGCCCGGTCAGCGGTCCATGAGATGGAAAAGGCGCTTGCCGAGGCGGATTAACAATTTGGGAGAGGGGTCACCCGCCCCTCTCCTGGTTAGTCTCGGGCCACAGGTGCGCCCTTCATCACCGGGGCTAATTCATAGCCGGCAGCTGTGATGGCCCGGGACAGTTCCTCCGGGGAAATCGGGTTGTCACTTGCAAACGAGACACGACCCGTGGCCAGATCCACCTTGACCTCGGAAACGCCGGGCAGGGCTTCGAGGGCCTTGGTTACAGCCGCGGCGCAATGGCCGCAACTCATGCCTTTGACCATAATTTCCATAAAATTCCCCTTTTGCGACAAGTTTTCAAGGTAGCGTCTTGCGGCCCGACTCTGGCGCATAAGCCGCGGCCGGCGCACGGCGGGCAGGGACGCCCGCCCCATTGGAGCCTTCTTGGCGATGTTCTTACGAACTGCTTTCTTGCTGGTCCAAAGAATTCCAGGCCATCCGGGCGGCCCCCAGGAGACCCGCCTCATCAACCAGTTGTGCCGGCACCACTGACACGCCTTCCGGCGGAAAAAGGGTAAGCCGCCGGTAAAGTTCCTCCTGAAGGGGGGTGTAAAAGTGTTCCCAGGCCCGGGCGAAGCGCCCTCCGATCACCACCCGGGAAAGCCCCAGCAGATGCACCACGTCGGCAATGGCGATGGCCAGGGCCCGGCCTACGCGGGCAAAGGCCTTGAGGGCCAGGGGGTCCAGCATCCTGGCGGCCGTCACCAGGGTTTCACCGACGATGGCCTCCGGGTCTGCCTGCCACAGTTCCCGGAGCCAGGAGGAAGCGCCCTGGCTGAGTTCCTTTTTCACCCATTTCGTGGCCCAGACGCCTGAAGCCACGGTCTCGAGACAGCCGCGGTTGCCGCAGTTGCATTTCTCTCCCTCGGGGTCCACGGTGATATGCCCCACTTCGCCGGAAGTCCCCGCGGTGCCTTGCCACAAGGAGCCGTTGAGGATAAGGCCGCCCCCCACGCCGGTTCCCAGAGTAATGCCCAATATCTGGTCGTGGCCCCGGCCTGCCCCCATCCAGTGCTCCCCCAGTGTGAACAGGTTGGCGTCATTTTCCAGGCTCAGGGGCCAGGGCACCTGGGGCTTGAGAGTGGGGATCAGGGCACAACCGGTCAGCGCCGGCACGTTGGGGGAAAAAGCCACCAGGCCTTCCTGGGGCAGAATCCGGCCGGGAACCCCGAAGCCCGCCGCCTGGATCTCGGCCCCTTTTTTCTGCGCCTCGGCCTTGGAATCCAGCATCATTTCGGCCAGTCCGATCATCAGGGAGCCTTGTTCCGGCATGGCGACGGTGGTTTTCTCCCATCGGGCGATGACTTCCCCCTGCCGATCCACCAGGGCCCAGCGCACATTGGTGCCTCCCAGATCAACGGCCAGAACCACCGGTTTTTTAGCCATATCTCACCTTTCGACAACCAACTCCGGGACGATGGTGCGAATCTTACCTGCCGGCACCGCCCCTGCCCTGACGAGGCGGGGCGGATCGACGTTTACAGCCACAATGGTGGAAGGCAGACCCCCGGGACAGGGGCCGGCCTCCAGGATCAGGGCCAAATCATCACCGAATTCACCGGCCACCTGCTCCGCCTTGGTCAAAGCGGGCCGGCCGGCCCGGTTGGCGCTGGTGCCGGTCACCGGAAATCCCAGAGCGGCAATGAGTCGGCAGGTTACTTCCTGGCGGGGCTGGCGCACGCCCACCCCATCACTGTGGCCGGTCAGCCTCGGGGACAGGTCAGGCTTGGCCGGTAAGATCAGGGTCAATGGTCCCGGCCAGAATTCCCTCATAAGTTCACAAGCCACAGGAGGGATTTCCCGGGCCAGCGCGGAAACCATATCCGCGCCGGAAACCAGGAGAAGCACCGCCTTGTCAGGCTTCCGCCCCTTCAGCCTAAACAGGCGCGCCAGGGCCTCTTCCTGAAACGGATGGGCCGCCAGCCCGTAAAAGGTGTCAGTGGGCAGGGCCAAAAGCTGCGCCGCAACCAGGTGCTCCCGGGCAACCTGCCACAATTCTTCGGCCCTATCCTCCCGCCAGTGCCAGACGGACGCCATGCGCCAATGATACCCCGCCTCCAGACGCCTGACAAGACTTTCCTGGTTTCAGGTTGTTGCAGCCAGCGCCTCTATTTTTCCAGAGGCTCGCGTTTATTCCCCGTTTTAAAAGATATATAATCATTATTTTACAGGAATAGAGTTTCCAGGAGGGTTTTTACAAGGCAGCCGGTGAAAAGATAGCAAAATCTGTATACTTGGGTAAGAGATCGAGTTGATGAAGGTTTTTTCGCGTCCCCCAAGGGGGGAGGGGGAGTATCTCTTGCGCAGGCTGGGCTTGCAGGTGGGAATGCTTGCGTCTTAAGCCTCTCATCTGTCACCAATATTGCAAGATTTCTGCCGGACACGCTTGTTAACGGAAAACTTGTTGCTGCAAAAATCGCCCATGAGACCTATGCGCATAAGGGAAGAGTGCCGGGATTGCCTGATCCGGCTGATCGACCTCACGGTGACCTTGGCCACCCCGGACCCTGAACTCCGGGAGGCGGCGAGGGCTCGCGCCCTGGCCATCGTGGACGAGGAATTTGGTCCCGGGGCCATCCCGGCCCTGATCGCCAACCGTTGCCACCTGGAAATCCAGAGAATTACCAGAAATCCCGATCCCTTTCTGGAGCGCAAAAAGTCCGAAACCGCATTTCTGGAGCGCCAAGCTCAAGCAGTAGCGCCGGGCTTTCCCAGCACCCTGGAGTCCCTGTTGAAGCTCGCCGTGCTGGGGAACGCCGTGGATTTTTTCCGCTCCGCCGAGGAGGTGGAACGGGAGTTTTCCCGACAGATCAATTTTGCCGTCACTCAGTTGGGGGCGTTTCGGGAAATATTGGCCCAGGAACCGGGGATGATCCTCTACCTGGCGGACAATGCCGGCGAACAGCATTTCGATCTGCCCCTGGTGCAGCACCTGCGCGGCTTGGGGTGGCAGGTGGTTTACGTGGTCAAAGGGGGTCCCATTCAGAACGACCTGACCAAGGCTGATCTTGTCGCCTCGGGACTTTCTGCCGCTCTTGAGCCGGTGATGGAAACCGGGGCCCGGACCGTGGGCCTGGTTCTCGGCGAAACCAGCGGCGTTTTTCAGGAAGCCTTTCAACAGGCCCGGCTCATCGTGGCCAAAGGCATGGGGCATTTTGAAACCTTGAGCGCTCTTGCCGATCCCCGCCTCTTTTTTCTCCTCCAGGCCAAATGCGCCACGGTGGCCCAATCCCTGCGGGTTTCCCGGGGAAGCTTTCTTTTTACCCGCGCCGGGGAGATTTTCTCTTGACAAACATTTCATCATGTCTTACCATATACTCAACATACAGGTCCCATTGAGGGAAAAGAGGGAAGACGGTGAAAGGCCGTCGCGGTCCCGCCGCTGTATTTGGGGACGAACCCGGCAGAGAGCCACTGGGAGAACCAGAAGTTAACCCGGGAAGGCGCCGGTAGTAGAGTGATCCAAGAGCCAGAAGACCTGCCTGTATGAATCGGCGTTCGGGCGGCGTGGTCCCGCCCGGCGCCACCCTGAGGATCAAGAAACCAGGGTGCAATCCTCAACTCATGCATGTGGGTTGAGGATTTTTTGTTTGAGCCATCAGGATAGCGACATCCCGGTATTTTCTGTTTCCTGAGCTGCGGCCACAGGCATGTTTCTCCAGTCATCCCTTCCAGGGCGACGATTTGTCCTGATCCTTATCCACGGCGTCCTGACGGTCCTGGTGCTTCTGAGCTGGCTGGCCCCGGCAATCCAAGCCAGCCCGGAGGGCCAGGGCCGGCAGGTTTTGCCCCCGGCCCCGCCCCGACGCTTGGTTTCTCTGGCTCCCAGCATCACCGAAATCCTGTATTTCCTGGAATTGGGGGACCGGGTGGTGGGTGTCACCTCCTTTTGCAACTTTCCGCCGGAAGTAAAAATGAAACCCCGCATCGGCACCTACTGGGAGTTCAACCTGGAGGCCATCCTGGCCCTGAAACCAGACCTGGTCCTGGCCATGGCCCACCAGGGGGAGGGGGAATGCTCCCTTGAGGTCCTGCGGCATTGGAAAATTCCTTATTATGTCGGCCACGCCGACACCCTGTCCCAGCTTTTCAGTCTCATCGAGCATATTGCCGGCTTGACCGGCACGGAAGATGTGGCCCGGCGTAAACTCCCGGATCTTGAAGCCCGGGTGCGGCGGGTTGAGGCGCGGGTGCAGGGGCTCCCCCGCCCCCAGGTGCTCATGGAAATCGACCGGGAACCCTTGATCACGGTGGGCCGCTCTTCCATCCAGGGAGACCTTATCCAGCGGGCCGGCGGGGAAAATATTGCCAACGGCATTGACCAGCGCTATCCGGTGTTCAGCCTGGAAAAAGTTCTCATGGCCAGACCCGATGTCATCCTTTTCACCGGGATGGGCGAGGCTACCACGCTGGCCGCCCGCAAGCAATATTGGCGCACCTGGACTATGGTGCCCGCGGTCGCAAACGACCGTCTCCTTTGGGTGGAACCGGACCTGGTGGACCGCCCCGGCCCCCGCCTGGTGGATGGGCTGGAGCTCCTGGCTCATTTTTTTCATCCCTAAAAATACTAATTGCGGATAATATTGCTGTCAGAACCTCCTGCTGAATGGAGACGCAGCCTTCAGGCCTGCTTTTGCACCGGCTGGAAAGCCGCTGTACCGGTGATTTATGGAGAAACCGGGAAGAATTTTCAGCCGTGCAATAATTGTTGCAAGAAGCTCATCAGATTGCCCTTTTTTTAAAGGAGGAGAACAGCATGGGGCAGGTTTCCGTCAAAGTCAGCATACCGGTGGCAGCCGACAAGGTGTGGCAAACTCTCAGGGATTTCGGTGCCATGAACACCTGGGCCCCCGGCATCGCCACCCTTGCCCTGAAGGGCAACGGCGTAGGTGCGGTGCGCACCATGACCTTTCAGGATGGTTCCCGGGTGGTGGAGCGCCTGGAGAGCCTGAATGACGCCAGCCGCAGCATAAGCTACACGATCCTCGAATCCACCCTGCCGCTGGAGGGTTATGTTGCTTCTCTGACGGTGAGGGATTTGGGATCCACCGGCTGCGAAGTGGAGTGGTTCAGCACCTTCGGAGCCAAGGGCGCGGCGGAAGAGGATGTATCCCGGCTGCTGGCCTTAGGTTACCGCAGGTCCTTAGCCGGCTTGCAAAAATCCCTGAAGGCTTGACCGCCGGCCAAGAATTACAAGGTTGTAACGAGAAGGAATGGAGCGTGGGCGTCTTCCTCACAGCTCTTATGGTCCTGTTCGGCGGCGCCTTGCACGGTTTTACCAAGCTGGACAATATCGGCTCCACACTTCCCGGGGTGGGCTGCGACGCCAAGGCCGCAGTCCGCTCCTGCAAGTATCTGAAAATTTTTCTCTGAGATATTCGGCGGCAGGAACGGCCCGCGAGAGGGCGCAAGCGGGCAAAATAAAAGGCGCTCATCCCTGACAGATCTCACCTCGCTTAAGTCAAAGTTGTCCGCATCTTTACATTTTAAATAGAAATTTTAACAATTATGTAATCTTAAATTGGTTATATTAGACAATATTGTATTATAATAACGGGCTAATAAGATTAACCTATTGAAAATAAAGCAAAAAAATCTTGGCACGCGCCTTGCTCATCTCCAGGATAATATCTGAAGATAGGGAGGTTCACTATGAACGCGGCCAACACCGCCTTTGTCCTGATTTCTGCGGCCCTGGTACTGTTTATGACCCCGGGGCTGGCTCTTTTTTATGGCGGCATGGTGCGGGGTAAAAATGTGCTCGGCACCCTTATGCAAAACTTTATTCTCATCGCCCTCATGGGGGTGCAGTGGGCTCTCTTCGGTTACACCCTGGCCTTCGGACCCAGCATCAGCGGCATTATCGGCAATTTGAGCTGGGCCGGCCTGGCCGGCGTCGGCGCCGAGCCGTTCAAGGCCTATTCCGAGACCATACCTCACGGCGCCTTCATGGTTTTCCAAATGATGTTCGCCATTATCACCCCGGCCCTGATCACGGGCGCCTGGGCCGAACGTTTAAAGTTCAAATCATTCCTTATATTTATTGTGCTCTGGGCAACTCTGGTGTATGATCCGGTGGCTCATTGGGTCTGGGGCGACGGCGGCTGGCTGAAGGGTCTGGGCGCCCTGGACTTCGCCGGCGGCACCGTGGTGCATATCAACGCCGGGATCGCGGCCCTGGCCGCAGTGCTGGTCATGGGGAAACGGGAAGGCTACGGGCGGGATGCCTTTATTCCCCATAACCTGCCCATGACCGTGTTAGGGGCAGGCATATTGTGGTTCGGCTGGTTCGGCTTCAACGCGGGCAGCGCCCTGGCGGCTGACGGTCTTGCCACCAGCGCCTTTGTGGCCACCCAGTTGGGGGCCTGCGGCGCCACCCTCTCCTGGGTCGCCGCGGAATGGATCGTCCGGGGCAAACCCACCACCCTGGGAGCGGCCTCGGGGGCCGTGGCGGGCCTGGTTGCCATCACCCCGGCGGCTGGTTTCGTGGGGCCCATGAGCGCCATCCTCATCGGCTTGGGGGCCGGGGTTTTGTGTTACCTGGCGGTCCTGGCCAAGCCCAAAATCGGCTATGACGACTCTCTGGACGTGGTGGGCGTGCATGGCGTGGGCGGGGTGTGGGGGGCTCTGGCCACGGGCCTGTTTGCCAGCAAACTGGTGAATCCCGCCGGCGCCGACGGCCTTTTTTTCGGCAACCCGGCGCAGTTGGGCATCCAGTTTCTCGCGGTGCTGACCACCCTGGTTTATTCTTTTGTCATAAGCTGGATCTTGCTGAAGATAGTGGATGCCGTTTGGGGCCTCAGGGTTGACAAGGCCGATGAAATTGCGGGCCTGGATCTGACGGAACATCAAGAGGCGGGGTATAGCCTGTAAAGGGAAAGGAGTTCACCCATGAAGAAAATCGAAGCGATTATTCAGCCCTTCAAGCTGGAGCCGGTGAAAGAAGCTCTGCACCAGATCAGTGTCCAGGGTATGACCGTGACGGAAGTGAAGGGTTTTGGCCGGCAGAAGGGCATCCGGGAGGTTTACCGGGGCATGGAGTACCAGGTGGATTTCCTGCCCAAGGTGAAGATCGAGGTCATTACCCCCGATGACAAAGCCCAAGCCGTGGTGGAAACCATCATGAACGCAGCCCGCACCGGCCGCATCGGCGACGGCAAGATCTTTGTCTATCCGGTGGCGGAGGTTGTGCGCATCCGCACCGGCGAGACAGGCAATGACGCCGTCTAAACAGGCTGTTGAAAAACGACCGAGAGAGGAAATTTGTCATGCTGAGCGAAGCGATCTCGTATTTTCTCGGGTGGTTGGTACTATTCACCGGGTTCAGGATGACAGGTGACAAGCATTTTTCAACAACCTGGTCAAATTAGGTTGGCAGGGCGGGTTTAAAACCAATGCTGTTCACGTAAGAAAAAAAGACAAAGGAACGCTCATTCTTCTGTCATGCTGAGGAAGCCGCAGGCGACCGAAGAATCTCTAAAAGCGAAAGGCTTCGCTACGCTCAGCATGACAAAACACCGAATAACAATCAGAATGGGCTCTGACCAGCAATGTTCCACGGCATACGTGAACGGTATTGAGTTGAAAACCCGCCCCTCGGCATACTATCAAGAACGTATCTGATTGATTTGGTTCATTTCAGAGCGAACTTGGCAGAAAAGACAGACAGGAAAAATCAGACAGGATAACGGGTGGCGATTGCCATCCGTTTTTTTTATAAAAAATAAGAAATACAACAAATTTGGAGAATACTATCAAGAAGAAATTACAATATTGTAAAGAAATTTACTATCATGTAAGATAACTGATTAATATCATTAATATATATTATGGCACATTCCTTGCTTTAAGCCATAATCAACATTTCAGCAAGCAGCGTATTTCTGCACCGTATTTTTATGATGAGAGAAAGGAGAAAATGCTATGGGACTTCCCGATATCAAGAGAAGTTTTGTAAAGATGGTTCTGGCCTGGACGCTCCTGGGGCTCGCGGGGGCCTGGGTTCTGCCGGTGGTTCCGGTCTCGGCGGCTGAACCCCCTCCAGTATCGGAAGCGAAGCCGCCTGAAGAATCACCGACCACCACCGGTCCCCTGATCTGCGATACGTGCGTACCCCTTTCCCCCCACAAGGTGAGTATGGCCGTCACCTTCGCGTACTCGTTGTATCCGGGGGTGTTCGACAGAAACTGGAAGTACGCCAGTGCCCACGGAAATTTCGGCACTTTTTATATGCCGGTAAGATTAACCTTCGGGGTGATGAAAAACTGGGAAACCTATCTTGTCGCGCCCTTTGTGGTGAACCTGGCCAACAGCGTTGATTTTCCCGGCCCTCAGGGGGAGCGCGCCGCCACGTACACAGGGATCGGGGACATCAGTTGGTTTAACAAATACCAGTTCATAGAAGAAGGCAAGTTGGCCCCCTGGATGCCGGCGGTGTCCGGCGTATTCGGCGTCGGATTCCCCACCGGCCATGCCTCGCATCTCAACCCCAGATTCCTGGGCGTGGATGCCATCGGCACCGGGTCTTTTGCCTTTACCACCGGAGTCAATCTCTACAAGTGGGTGAAACCCCTGCTGATTTACAGCAATATCTGGATTACCAACCCGGTCAATATTTATCCGGACAATGGCAGCAATGTCCGTTCCCGGAGTTATGTGACCGTTAACCTGGCGGCGGAATATCCCCTCAATAAAAAAATTGTGGCCCTGTGCGAGATGTACAGCAACTGGACCTGGACCACCATCACCACCCCCCAGGGTTATCAAACCCCCCAGACCGTGTTGGGAATTATGCCGGGCATCGAATTTCTGGCCACGGACAAATTGACCATGGCCGCGGGCGCGTCTTTTGACCTGCTGGGAAAAAACGGCGTTCGGAAATACACTCCCATGTTGACCATGTTTTACAGTTTCTAGGAACGAAAGTTTTCTCCAGAGCGTATGCCAGGGTTTCGAGCTTCGGCTTGCGACCCTGGTTTTTTTTGACGTGAATCTGATACCGAGTCGCAGTCAACCGGCGGCAAAGGCTTGCCAGCCTGTGGAAGCGCAGGTAAAAGCCTGCGGCTACATTTTGAAGAGGGCCCTCCGATGGACATTTATCGATGATGTCTTTTGCTCTGCACAATCCATAATCGCAGAAGCGCAGGCGAGGGGGCTAACAGCCACCGGGGCCTTACTTCCGCCCCCGTCCTCCAATCCCTTGATGGGGGTTAAATTGGGCAGGAAAGAGGATTTACCTTGATGCCCTGAAGAAGCCGGGATACAATGCAGCCATTCGGACAACTTGTCATCCTTCCCGAAGCATGGTGAACAGAGGCCTGCATTGCTTCTGTGAGCTCTTTTTTAGAGATTTTTTCTATCCAGAGACTCTTTACAAAAAAGTAACTATTTTCTTACCGCACCATAGCCAGGGAACGAATCGTGGATAATTGCTTTCTCCTTAAGTCTTCCCAACTCCAGCACCTCATTGAGGCTCTGCACCATCAGGGATATGCCGTTTTAGGCCCCACCCTGCGGCAGGGGGATTTGGTGTACGCCGAGGTGCGCAAGGCCGCCGACCTGCCGGTGGGGTGGCGGGACGAAGAGGAGGCCGGCTCCTTTCGCCTGACACAAGGAGAAGACCAGGCCTATTTCGGCTGCAGGGCCGGGCAGCACTCTTGGAAACAATTTCTGTTTCCGCCTGAGCTGCTCCTCTGGCAGGCCCGACGGGATCTTGGCACATGGCGGGTGGAGGCGCCGCCCCTGTCCGAACCCGCCTACGCTTTCCTCGGGGTGCGGGCTTGCGATCTCGCGGCGATTGCTGTCCACGACCGGGTGTTCACCCAAGGGCGCTACCCGGACCCCATTTATCAGGAACGGCGGGACAAGGCCTTCATCGTGGCCGTCAATTGCACCAGGAGCGGCGGCACCTGCTTCTGCGCCTCCCTTGGCACCGGGCCCAAAGCCACGGAGGGCTTCGATCTGGCCCTCACCGAAGTCCTGGAAGGCGGCCGCCACTTTTTTGTCGCGGAAGTCGGAACCATGCGCGGGCAGGACCTCCTCTGGGAGGTAACCCGGCAGCCGGCCACGAAAGACGAAGTTGCCGCCGCGGCGCGCCTGGTAAAGAATGCGGCCCAGAATCAGACACGGGGGTTGAATACCTCGGATCTGAAAGATTTCCTGTATAATAATTTTGAAAATCCCCATTGGGATGTGGTGACCGAGCGTTGCCTGACCTGCGGCAACTGCGCCATAACCTGCCCCACCTGCTTTTGCCACAATTACCAGGACTCGCTGGATGTCACCGGCCAAGTGGCCCAGCGCCGGCGCCATTGGGAGACGTGTTTCTCGGTGGACCATTCCTACATTCACGGAGGAGCCATCCGGCCAAGCACCCGCTCCCGCTACCGCCAGTGGCTGACCCATAAGCTGGCCACCTGGGTCGACCAGTTCGGCTGCCTGGGATGCATCGGCTGCGGCCGCTGCATAACCTGGTGTCCGGTGGGCATAGACATAACTCAGGAAGTGAAATCACTAAGAGCAGCCGGACAACAGTAAAATTTTTTAATCGATTATGTCGTTTGCTCTACAAAATCTATAATCGAAGATGAGCGGGTGAGGGGGCTAAGGGCCAGTGGGCCCTTACCCCCTCCCCCCACGGAAAAATCATTATTCTCTTTGCAGAGCAAAGGGCATAATCGGTATTTTTTATCTGGCTTATCCGGAGAAGGAACATGGAAAACCTTGAGGCCTTGCTGGCCGCGCACCAGTTCTTCAAGGGAATGACCCCGCAGCACCTGGCGGCGGTGGCTGCCTGCGGGCGGTGGGAGCAGTTTACGGCCGGTGATTTTCTCTGCCGGGAAACCGAGGAAGCCCAGGATTTTTTTGTAATCCTCAGCGGTTCGGTGTCGGTGGAGATCTTCTCCTTCCGGCGAGGGCCCCTCACCACGGGCACGGTGGAGGAGGGTGAGGTCCTGGGCTGGTTGTGGCTTGACAAGCCCTTTCATTGGCACCTGGACGCCAGGGCCCGGCAGGTTACCCGGGTCGTGGCTCTCAAGGTCAAAGATCTGATGCAACGGTGCGAGGCGGATCATGATCTGGGTTATGAGCTGATGAAACGGTATGCGCTTCACCTGGCGGTGCAGTTCCGGATCACCAAGCTGCAGTTGGTGGATATGTATGGCACCTGAACCGGAACAGAGGATTTCCCGGCCGCCGGCGCCCGATGGCCTTCTGTTGCCCAACCTCTTTCAGGTGGAGTCCCGGCGGCGGGAAACCCCGGACACCTTCACCCTGACCCTGACCCCCGCGGAGAACGGGGGTAGGTGGCCCTTCGCGCCCGGTCAATTCAACATGCTCACTGCCTTCGGCATCGGGGAGGTGCCGATTTCCATCAGCGGCGACCCTGCCCGGCCCCAAACCCTCATCCACACCATCAGGAGTGTGGGTGCGGCCACCCGCACCCTCTGCGGGCTAAGGCGGGGTGATACCCTGGGAGTGCGGGGACCCTTCGGCACCGCCTGGCCTGTGGCGGCGGCCGAAGGGCACGATCTGGTCATCGTCGCCGGCGGCCTGGGCCTGGCGCCGGTGCGGCCGGCCATTTACCATGCCCTGGCCCATCGGGCGGCTTACGGCAACGTGGAGATAGTTTATGGGGCCCGGACCCCCGGGGATATTTTGTACTACCATGAACTGGAAGGCTGGCGGGGCCGGTTTGACGTCCGGGTGCACGTTACCGTGGACAGCGCTGCGGCGGACTGGCGGGGCAGGGTAGGGGTGGTCACCAAGGTCATGTCCCAGGCCCGCTTCGATCCGGCCCACACCACCGCCCTGGTGTGCGGCCCTGGGGTGATGATGCGGTTCACGGTACAGGAGCTCATGTCCCGGGGGGTGAGCGCAGATGACATTTTTGTTTCCATGGAGCGCAACATGCAGTGCGGCATGGGCCTGTGCGGCCATTGCCAGTTAGGGCCGGTGTTCGTCTGCAAGGATGGGCCGGTTTTTCCCTACAGCCGCATCAGGGACTGGTTTGAAATGAGGGAGGTCTGACGTGGCCGGGCGCACCCCCAAACTGGCGGTGTGGAAGTTCACCTCCTGTGACGGCTGCCAGCTTTCCCTGCTGGACCTGGAAGACGAACTCCTGGCCATCGCCAGCCGCCTCACCATTGCCTATTTCAAAGAAGCCACCCGGGCAGAGGTCAAAGGACCTTACGACCTGTCCCTGGTGGAGGGCTCCGTGAGCACCCCGGAGCAGTTGCGTCAGGTCCAGCAGGTGAGAAAGGCCTCCAGGCTGTTGGTGACCATCGGCACCTGCGCCACCTCCGGGGGGATCCAGGCCCTGCGCAATTTCGCCGACGTGGGCGCTTATCTTCGCCTGGTCTATCCTTCGCCTGAGTATCTGGAAACCCTGGAGACCTCCACCCCCATCAGCGATCATGTCCCTGTGGACCTGGAACTGCAGGGCTGCCCCATCAGCAAGCGCCAGCTCCTGGCGGTGGTGAGCGCCTATCTCAACGGCGGCCGCCTCCACCTGCCGGCGTCCAGTGTCTGTATGGAATGCAAGCGCCGGGGCAACGTCTGTGTGCTGGTGGCCAGGGGCACACCCTGCCTGGGGCCGGTGACCCGGTCGGGCTGCGGGGCCTTGTGTCCCACCTATCACCGGGGTTGTTACGGCTGCTTCGGCCCCAAGGAAACACCCAATACTCAGTCGCTGTCCGCCTGGTTCCAAGCGCGCCTTGCTCTCCCGGCAAGTGACCAGGTGCGGCTTTTCCGCCAATTCTATGCCAATGCCGAGGCCTTCCGGGCCGAATCGTTAAGGCTTGAGAAACAAAAGCCAGTAACCGGTGAGCAGTAATAGAGACGCCACGATTCCGGTGTGCCCGGCACGCGCTGCCCTTTATGCCGGAAGGGAAAGAATGATCAGCAGTCTTCATTTTTTGACAGAGCCAGTATACTTGGTGCTGAAATAGCCATGAATAAAGAGCAAAGAATCATCAAGGTAGACTACCTGGCCCGGGTGGAAGGGGAGGGGGGCATCTTCCTGAAAATCAAGTGCGACCGGGTGGAGCGGGCGGAAGTGCGCATCTTTGAGCCGCCCCGCTTCTTTGAGGCTTTTCTCCAGGGCCGCCGCTATGCCGAGGCGCCGGATTTCACCGCCCGCATCTGCGGCATCTGTCCGGTGGCCTACCAGACCAGCGCAGTGCAGGCCATGGAAGACCTCATGGGTATGGAAGTCCCTGAAAATTTAGTCAAACTGCGGCGTCTCCTCTATATCGGCGAGTGGCTGTCCTCCCATGCCCTGCATGTCTTTTTCCTGCACGCCCCGGATTTTCTGGGCTATCAGGACGCCATCCAGATGGCCCGCGACCACGGCGACATGGTGAAGCTGGGCCTGGAACTCAAAAAGGCCGGCAATGCCCTGTTCGCCTGCATAGGAGGGCGGGAGGTCCACCCTGTCAACGTGCGGGTGGGGGGCTTTTACCGGGCGCCGACGAAGAAAGAGCTTACCGTCTTGCTGGAGCAGCTTAAAAAGGGCCGGGAGGCCGCCATCCAGACCGTGCGCTGGACGGCGACGCTGCCCTTCCCCGACTTCGAGCCGGATTACGAGTTCGTGGCCTTGAACCACCCCGAGGAATACGCCATCACCCGGGGCCGCTTGAAATCCAGCCGGGGCTTGGATCTGCCGATCTCGGCGTACGAAGATCACTTCGCCGAGGAACAGGCCCCCTATTCCCACGCCCTGCAGTCGGTGCGCCGGGGTGGGGGAGCCTATTTCGTGGGTCCTTTAGCCCGTTTTAATCTGAATTTTAAGCAACTTTCGCCCCTGGCCCAGGCTGAAGCCAGGAGCGCCGGGCTGACCCCCCTGGTCAGGAATCCCTTCAAAAGCATCATGGTGCGGGCCGTGGAAATGCTCCACGTGGTGGAAGAAGCCGCGGCTCTCATCGAGGCCTATGAAGAGCCGGAGGAGCCGGCCGTGCCGGTAAGGATCAGGGCCGGAAAAGGCTGCGGCATCTCCGAGGCCCCCCGGGGCATCCTCTATCACCGCTATCGAATTGATGACCAGGGGCTCATCCAGGAGGCCCAGATTGTGCCGCCCACCTCCCAGAATCAAAAGAGCATGGAGGCGGACCTGGCCCAATTCGCCGGCCGCTTCCTGGATCTCTCCGACGACGAGCTCACCTGGCGTCTGGAACAGGCCGTGCGCAATTACGACCCGTGCATCTCCTGCGCCACACATTGCCTCAAAGTGAGGGTGGTAAGGGAAGGATAAGATGATCGAGCTTAAAAAATTATTCACTCCCACGGAAGCCCTGGATGCTGACGGCGCCAAAAAATTTATGGAGAGTCGCCAGGAAGGCACCTACACGCTGCTGGATGTCCGCCAGCCCTGGGAGTACGAGGAAGACCATATTCCCGGCGCCAAGCTGGTGCCCCTGGGGGAACTGAAGGAGGGCACCCGGGATCTCGACCCGGCAAAACCCATCCTGGTGTACTGCGCCGTAGGAGGCCGCAGCCGGGTGGCGGCCCAACTTCTGAGCGGCCGGGGGTTTAAGGAAGTCTACAATCTCTCCGGCGGCATCAAGGCCTTTCGGGGCGCCAAGGCCAGCGGCCCCCAGGAACTCAACCTGGACCTGGTGCGAGGAGACGAGTCGCCCCGGGACATGCTGAAGCTGGCTTACGGCCTGGAGCGCGCCCTGGGGATTTTCTATGACAAATGCCAGGAGAAGGCCGGGGACAAAGAACTGCTGGATCTGTTCGCCAAGCTGGGGCACGTCGAAGATATCCACAAAAAGAAAGTTTACGAGCGCTATACCGCCCTGGTGCCCGACGCCCCGGATATGGCCGCGTTTGAGGCCGGCATGGAGCCTGCCATCATGGAAGGCGGCTTTCGCCTCAACGACTTTTTGGCTGCCAATGAGCCCTGGCTGAAAACCGTCACCGAGGTGCTGGAACTGGCCATGATGCTGGAGACCCAGGCCCTGGATCTGTATCTGCGTTTCGCCGAAAAAAGCCAGGAAGAGGGAACCAAAGAAGTGCTTTTTAGGCTGGCTGACGAGGAAAAAGGCCATATTAAAAGCCTGGCCCGGCTCCTGGACGAGAAACGCTAAGAAAGAGAAAACGCGTGGTCGGCACCGGGCTTATTTCTCTTGTCAAGGATCTCTGTGCAACCCAGCGGTCCGCCGCCTTGGCCACCCAGGAAGGGGGGCAGCCCTACCTCAGCCTCATGGCCTTCGCGGTTACGCCGGATCTTGCCACCATCATCGTGGCCACGGACAGGCGCACCCGCAAGTATGCCAACCTTACGGCTGAGCCCCGGGTGGCCCTGCTCATCGACAACCGCAGCAATATCCCCGCAGACACCGAGGAAGCTATAGCGGTCACCGCACTGGGCAAGGCCAGGGAGGTGCAGCTTGCGGAGCATGAGGATTTCCTTCGCCTTTTCCTGGACCGACATCCCCACTTGAAAGACTTTGCCACCTCACCGGCCAGCGCCTTGATTGCGGTGCAGGTTGCCACCTATATTGTGGTGCAACGCTTTGGTGAGGTGCAGGAATTGAGCCTGGCATGAACAATTGGGAGCTTGCATGAGCAGACTTCCCTGCTTCAAAGCCTATGATGTCCGGGGAAAGATACCCGAGGAACTCGATGCCGGGCTTGTCTGCCGCATTGGCCAGGCCTATGCCGCATATCTGCAACCCCGGCGCGTGGCCGTGGGCCGGGATGTGCGGCTGAGCAGCCCGGACCTGACTGAGGCCCTGATTGCGGGTCTGACCGAGGCCGGCGTCGAGGTGGTTGATCTCGGTCTGTGCGGCACCGAACAGGTGTATTTCTATACGGCTGCACTCAGGCTGGACGGCGGCATCATGGTCACGGCCAGCCACAATCCCCCCGACTACAATGGCATGAAGTTCGTGCGCGAGGGGTCCCGGCCCATCTCCGGGGACACGGGCTTGCGGGATATTGAGGCTCTGGCGGCTGACAACCGGCAGCAGGCGGCTCCGGCAGCCGGGAAGGGCCGCCGGGTTTCTCAGGAGCCCGTGGCTGATTATGGCAAGCATCTTCTTGGTTACGTGGATCGGCAGGCCTTGCGGCCGCTGACGGTGGTGACCAATGCGGGAAACGGCTGCGCCGGGCCGGTGATCGACGCCCTGGAGGCTCATCTCCCTTTTCGGTTCATCAAAATCTGCCATCAGCCGGACGGCGCCTTTCCCTCTGGCGTGCCCAATCCCCTCCTGCCGGAAAACCGGGAGATGACCGGTCGGGCTGTGCGGGAACACGGAGCAGACGTGGGCTTGGCCTGGGACGGGGATTTTGACCGCTGTTTCTTTTTTGACGAACGGGGCAATTTCGTGGAGAGCTATTATCTCATCGGGCTTTTGGCCCAGGCGCTCCTGGCCCGGCACCCCGGCGGCAAAATCATCCACGACCCCCGGCTCACCTGGAATACCATCGAGGTGGTGCAAAAAGCCGGCGGCCTGCCGGTGTTGAGCAAAACCGGGCATGCCTTCATCAAGGAACGCATGCGCCGGGAAGATGCCCTCTACGGTGGTGAGATGAGCGGGCATCATTATTTCCGGGACTTCGCCTTCTGTGACAGCGGCATGATCCCCTGGCTGCTGGTGCTGGAAATAATCTGCCGACGCAGGGAGCCCTTGTCGGCATTGATTGCAGAGAGACAACGGCTTTTCCCGGTGAGCGGGGAAATCAACCGGAAGGTGGCCGACCCGGATCGGGTGCTCGCCAGGGTGGAGGAGTCTTTTGGACCCGAGGCCCTGTCGGTGGATTACACCGACGGGGTCAGTCTCGAAGGTGCCGAGTGGCGCGCCAATCTCCGCAAGTCCAATACGGAGCCGGTCTTGCGCCTGAATGTGGAGACCCGAGGGAGCCTCCCCCTTTTAGAGGAGAAGACAAAGGCAATCCTGGCCATGATGGTGTGAGCATATTTCAAGAAAGCGATTCTGTTTTTGCTCTGTAAAATCCATAATCGCAGAGGCGCAGGGGAGGGGGCCAAGGCCCAGCAGGCACTTATCCCTGCAGAATTCGGTTGACAATAAAGAAAAAAGCGAAAACAGTGGACAGGGTGAACAGGTTGGAAGTTCTGGATAGGAATGCCAAAATCTACGTGGCCGGGCACCAGGGCCTGGTGGGGGGGGCCATCTGGCGCCGCCTGGAGCGGGCAGGCTTTACGAACCTCATCGGCCGTACTTTCAAGGAGTTGGATCTCAGGGATCAGGCCGCGGTGGCGAAGTTTTTTGCCGGGGCCAGGCCAGACTACGTCTTTCTGGCCGCGGCCCGGGTGGGGGGCATCAGGGCGAACAACACCTATCCGGCGGAGTTCATCTACGACAACCTGATGATCCAGACCAATGTGCTGCACCAGGCTTATCTCAACGGGGTTAAAAAACTCCTGTTTCTGGGAAGTTCCTGCATTTATCCCAAGTTTTGTCCCCAGCCCATGAAAGAGGAGTATTTGCTCAGCGGCAAGCTGGAGCCTACCAATGAACCGTACGCGGTGGCCAAGATCGCCGGGATTACCATGTGCCAGGCCTACCGGCGGCAGTACGGCGCGCCCTTTTATGCGGCCATGCCCACCAACCTTTACGGCCCCGGAGACAATTTTGACCCCCTGGATTCCCACGTTATCCCGGGCCTCATGCGCCGCATTCATGAGGCCAAAGTCCAGGGGGCCGAAGAAGTGACCATCTGGGGCACCGGCACGCCCCGGCGGGAATTTCTCTATGTCGATGACCTGGCCGACGCCTGCCTCTTTCTCATGGAACACTATGATGAGCCCGGGATTATCAACGTGGGAGTGGGCCATGACCTGAGCATTGCCGAACTGGCACGCCTGGTGGTCCAGGTGGTGGGGTTTACCGGCCGGCTGACTTTTGATCCCAATTATCCGGACGGGACCCCGCAAAAGCTCCTGGATGTCAGCCGCTTAAGCCGCATGGGGTGGCAGGCCCACACATCTCTTGAGGCAGGTCTCACAAAAACCTACGAATGGTTCTGTCAGCACCTTGGCCGGTCGTGTGGGTGAAACCAAAAAAGGACAGCGCCTCAGTGAGAACAATTCTCCATGCACGTTGGCGAGAGATAAGACCATGACCGCTAGGAATGCGCCACGGCTCTTTGGCATCATCCTGGCCGGGGGATCGGGCACCCGCTTCTGGCCGCTGAGCCGCTCCCAATATCCCAAGCAGGTTTTGCGTCTTTTGGGGTCGCAATCCCTGCTCCAGGCGACCTGCAACCGCGTGTTGCCCCGGATTCCTGCGGAGCGGTTGGCGGTGGTCAGTTCAGCGGCCCAGGCTGACGTTATCCGCCTGGACCTGCATCGCCAGGGATTGACGAACATCCACCTGTGGCTGGAGCCGGAAGGCAGAAACACCGCCCCGGCCGTGGCCCTGGCGGCGTCGCTCATGGGTCCGGGGCATGAGATGGACATCATGGCCGTCTTTCCCGCGGACCATTATATCCAGGATACAGAGGCCTTCCATCAGGCCCTGGAGCAAGCCGCGTTGCTGGCCCAGGCCGGCTACCTGGTGACTTTCGGCATCACCCCCAGCCGCCCGGACACCGGGTATGGCTACATCAAGGCCGGAGAGCCGCTCCCCGCCGGAGGCTTAAAGGCCCTGGCCTTTGCGGAAAAGCCCAGCCTCGCCCGGGCCCAGGCCTTTCTCAAGGAAGGCGGCTACTATTGGAACAGCGGTATGTTTCTCTTCCGGCGGGACGTGTTCCTCGAAGCCCTGGCCCGTCATCTCCCTGAGCTCCAGAAGGGCATCCAGGGCCTGTCCCCGGGGGTCTCGCCGGAAGCCCTGGCCGAGACCTACCGGCATCTCCCCACTATTTCCCTGGACCACGGCATCATGGAAAAGGCCGACAACGTGGCGGTGGTGCCGGTGAATTTTGGCTGGAGTGATGTGGGCACCTGGAGCGCTCTCCACGACCTGGTCGGGGCGGATGACCGGGGCAATGTCATCCTGGGCCGGGTCCTGGACTTAGGCAGCCGGGATTCCCTCATCTTCGCCCAGGACCGGCTGGTGGGCACCATCGGCCTCACCAACATGATCGTGGTGGACACCGCCGACGCCACCCTGGTGTGCCCCCGGGACCGGGTGCAGGATGTCAAGGACCTGGTGGCGGAGATCACCCGGCAGAACCAGGTGGAATCCCGGGAGCACCTCACCGTGGAGCGCCCCTGGGGCCGCTATACCGTCATGCAGGGGGGGCCGGGCTACAAGGTGAAAAAGGTGGTGGTGGCTCCGGGCTGCCGCCTGAGTTTGCAGCTCCATCACCGCCGGGCCGAGCACTGGGTGGTGGTGCAGGGGGTGGCCCAGGTCACCATCGGCGACCAGGCAAGCCAGATACTTCCCAACCAGAGTGTCTACATCCCGCTGGAAACGGCCCACCGCCTGGAAAACCCCGGCACCGAGCCCTTGGTCCTCATCGAAGTCCAGACCGGGGATTATCTGGAGGAAGACGATATTGTCAGGCTGGCCGACGACTTCTGGCGCGGCCCGACGAAATAACCTCACTTTTGAGCCTCATGCAAAGGTCTTCTTAAGCCAAGTTTCGCACTCCTTATGAACCAATTTGCCTGAAGATCCAGGGGACAGAGGGCAAAACCAGGCCGAAACCAGGAGACCGAATGTAGCCGCAGCCTGGAGGCTGCGCTTCAAGGAATGGCAGGAATAACATAAACCGATTATGCCCTTTGCTCTGCAAAGAGAATAATGATTTTTCCGTGGGGGGAGGGCCAGGGAGCGGCGGCTCTCTGCCCTCCCCCCCACCCCCCTCCCAACCATTTAGTGGGCCGGGGAGACGGGACTTTCGTCCCGACTCCCCGGCCAGGTTACCACCCAGGA
>Ga0078972_1002769_pt1 | contig 56212 bp, 62 predicted proteins | sample YelNatPaOPGAMG01_FD_67568 | JGI IMG/M metagenome (GOLD analysis project Ga0078972, IMG submission 67568) | Hot spring thermophilic microbial communities from Obsidian Pool, Yellowstone National Park, USA - OP-RAMG-01 (SPADES assembly) (version 2) | ecosystem: Environmental > Aquatic > Thermal... | reverse complement strand
CGTGGAGCCGGGCCGGGTGCCAAGGATCGCCCCAGCAAGTGCGGAGGCGATGAGCACTTGCTGCGTGCTCCCGAGCACGTCGCGCCAGCAAGTGCGGAGGCGATGAGCACTTGCTGCGTGCTCCCGAGCACGTCGCGCCAGCAAGTGCGGAGGCGATGAGCACTTGCTAGCGCGGCGTGCTCGGTATGACAGATGCGATTCCTGTTCGACGGCAACCAGGCATACCAGCTTCGCGCTTCGCGCTATCAAGGCGGTCGCCAACCTGTTTCGCGGGTCGCAGAAACCGAGCCTCACAATCAAGGTGGCTGCCCGCAGGTCCACTGCATGCGCTGGTTAGACCTCGCGGTCGCCACTAGGCTGCATTTTTGTTGCCCCCCAAGCCGGAAAGAAGTGCCAAAACCACTCCTCCGAGGAGGACACTGCCCACCAACACAACGCCGCCCAATATCCCAAGGACCTCGGCGCAACCCTCGAGGACAGCCGTCCAATCGATACTCTCCTTCTTCTCGATTTCGCTGATGATTCGCATGGCCTCGAGAATCCCTTCTGGCGGCAACTTGTCTGCCTTGGCAAGCTCGTGAAGAACTGACCACCGAAGTCGCTTCGTTTGCTCAAGAGAGTTGCCGACGTTTTCCACCGAACTTATGAAGTTATTGAATACCTTCGACAACTCCGGGACAGCTTTGATGAGGTTTACTACTAGCTCCTGGCTCAACTCTGGAGCGAGCTGGATCAGACGAACTTGCGCCGCCGGATCTTTGACGATGTCGGGTAGCTTCGAGACCTGAAGCTCGCTGAGAAGCTCCGTCTCTGTTTCAAACGGTTGCAACCATTTTCCCGAAAAAATCTGCCGCCGTGGCGAGATGATTCACGGCCACTTGCACGATTTTGGGGCGGGGATAGCGGGACGACTACCAGGGGTAACGTGACCATATGCTCTCGCCCGAATCAGAGAGCGCCAGGGCTGGCGGCGAGATAGCGAAAACCCTGGAAAAAACGCCAGAAACGCGAAACGCCGAGGCCATCGGCTCTCGGCGTTTCTTGGTAACCCCTCTGTCCGGTTTGCTCGATACCGGACAGTTCAGCTCGGCGAACGAGACACTCTTCGTAACAACTCTCGGCCTCCCCTGAAGCCAGCGCAACACACTCTACTGAGTTAACGGTCCGGTTGCCTGAAGTTCGTCAAATAGATGTCCGTGAGGCGCCAAGTTCAAGGCCGGTAAGGCAGTCCGTTCAACTCCTCTGTCGGCACCGGCAACGCATGGCGGCCGCTCCGCCGATTCTGCATGAACCAGCGGAAGTTTTCGCCTTGCCCTCGGCCGTCGGGATCACGCGGGTAATGAACCGGCAGACCCACCGTCGGCTCGCCCAGCAGTGCCCGTAGGTCCCGGACGTTGTCCAGCCCCTCAAAATCCCTTGCCCCGTACAACGCCGCCAGGGCCCGCTTGAACTCATCCACCCACGGCTGCCACTGCCCGCGCGAGCACTCCTGCAGGCCAGTTTGGGTCAAAGAGCGATAGCGCTGTTCCGGCTCCAGTAACTGAACCATCTTCACCTGCATCTGTACGCTGCCGAGACCGAGCGGCTTGGCGAAGCCGAGCCGGTGGTAACCGCGGCCATCCATCTCCAGGCTCCACAGGAGCGCACCAAGCTCCACCGGGGCCAGGTTCTCGAACTCGATGGTGAACTCGAACTTGTTTCCGGGGGGCAAGACATCGCAGGCACCAGGGTGAAGAAATGTTGGTTGGGCATGTTTCTACTTACCGCAGTCGCGTCAGCAGACCTAGCTCGAATGGCAAGGAGTTCATCTCTTCTTCTGTGAGAACCTTGCCTTCTGGCAAACGCTCTTTAAGCCGCAGGACGATGGCTCGGTCCCCTGGTTGTAACTGGACAGCAACACGGTTCACCGGCACCTCGACTCCCAGCAGGGCGGTTAAAAACTGGGCGGATGCTTGATGCCCAATTGCCGACAAGAATCCATCGCGCAGCAGTTCTCGCGCTGTCCCTACAGAAATCGGGCCTTCGAAGCGCCAATCTCCGTAGGCGGTGAGAATGGGGGAATTGAGGAGGTAAAGCCTGGCACAATTGGAAATGTGGCTTTGGGATAATGCCCTGTCAGCAACTGCCTTTCGCCATTCTTCAAGCAATTTCTCCAATTGTTGCTCAAACCAGGCCCGATCGTGTGGCTGCTTTTTGAAGCCGGCATGTTGGATGTCGTTCCGCAGTTCCGCCACGGGATCGGGGTTATCCCCATGACGTTTCACCCACTGTCTTTCGTGCTGCTCTCGGGCGGCGTTGTCGAATTCCGTTGTTCCGGGCATGTCGCACGTCTCGGGCGCACCGAGTGTGATCCATCCCTCGCGAAGAACGGAGATGGCTTCACTGTATCGCCCCATTTTCTGGTAAAGCTCGGCCAAGGCAATGAGGGCTCGCTGTCCGTCTGGCGACGACAGCCGGGCCCCGCCGGTACGCAGCGGCTTGACCATCGCTTGCACTTGGTCAAGTACCAGCGCCAGGGCCGGCAGGTGTCGAGCGACCTCGTCTTTCGTCTGTTCGATCGCATCCCAGAGCCGCTGGGCTGAAGGTTTTTGGCCAATCAAAAGGGCACCGGTTCGGATCGTTCTGAAATCGTTGCCGAAGGCTTCGAGGGCCTTCCCGAGGTTTTCGAGGCCGGGTTGTGGATTGTTCCGACCGGTAGTCGCCCACTGCTTTCGTAGTTCACGCCCCAGTTCCTTCGTCGGCTCCACCATGTCATCGGCCTGGCCGGTCCGCAGAAACATCATGAGGTTCCGTGACCAGGAGAGGACTTCCAGAAACGGGGTCAGTTCCCAGATAGGGCTTTCCCGATCGGAATCACGGAACTCGCCGTAGACCACGCGAAGCTGCGGCGGGTTCGGCAGAACCGATTGGATGTACTGAATGCAGGCCGCCGCGAAGAACGGCTGCATCCGAAAACCGTGGGTGATGTCCAGCAGAACGGGACTGCTACTGGTGCGGATCACCTCAACGATGGCCCCGAACATTTGCCAGAGTTGCTGTGGTTCGCCGCCGGTCGGAACATGTACCTGCTCGGGAACGGGGTGTCGAGAATCTGACAGCACCCGGGCAAGTGTGTCCCCGTGCTGGTTCCAGGCCTCCGCCGTCGCGATCAGGCGAATTTCCTTTGGCTGGAAAAACGATGCCAGGGCATGGGCGACATACCGCGTCCGGCAAGTGCTGCCCTGGAAGGAGTAGGTGGTCTCACCGTAGTTGCCCGTCCCGAGGAAGCTGATCAGGCGATGGACGGAGGTGTCTGCTGGAGTCTGAGACATGAATAGCATCCTCAAATCATGTGACCTCAAAGGGTCGGCTTCAGCCGCTTTCCCGTGCCCTTGTCCTGTTGGAACCAGCTGTAGCTCGGGTATTCAATCGGCTTACGGGGGTCGTTCTCGCAATAAATGAGCATGGCCCGCAAGTGGCGCATGGTGTCATCTGTGCGCTTGACGATCGGCTCGATGCGGCGGCTCACTTCGGTGTGCAGCTCCTCTCCCTCCAGTACACGGCACGCCGCCGCCTGGCCGCGGTAGCGGTCGGCCATGCTCGCGCACAGAGTCATCTTGTTGATACTGATCTTGACACTGCCGCCCCCTTGCGGCTTGCAACCTCCGAACTTGTGCCGCAATGGTCCGGTGAGCGTCACTGGCCCCTGGGCATCCGGCTCCAAGGCCTCCTTGCTCAGGGTCACGCTGACGTTTTCCTCCAGCACCAGGCAGTAGAGCAACAGAGCCAGTTCCTCCTCACGCAGGTTCTCGAAATCCACCCTAAAGATGAACTGGACGCCAGGACGCAGTGGATAGACGGTGCGTTTCTGACTCTCTTTGATACCGGGGTGGGGCGCAGTCAGTTGATCTGTATTCGGCAGGTGATGGTAGAACTTTCGCGCGGCGCAGTCGGAAGGGTAGAACGGCCTGTGGTTCGGGTCAGGGCTGCCGCCAGCGACTTTGAACGACAACGGTGCCGCCTCTTTTCCCACTAGTTGCCCATCCGTGAAGCGCACCAAGCCTGAGAACACCTTGCCCCCATCCAGGTAGCCGAACATCCGTGCGGCCACATCCAACCGCCAATCCACGCCCTTGCCTTCCGACGCCTGGGAAAGCTCGCGTTTCTCGTCGGCGTATCCCTTCGGAAAAGGGATACAGGCGTTGCCGACCAGCTCGGCCAGGGAGCGAATCAGCCCCTTCAGCGACGTGCCGGGGATGAAGGGCTGGTGGTTGGTGCGACCACTGCGGATGAAATGCCCGTCCCCCTTGCTGCTGCCGATCAAGAACGGGGTCAGTGCCTCCAAGGTACAGTCCAGCCGGCCCGACAAACCCTGAAAGCGGTGCCGGTAGAGCGGTTTGTCGCGCGTCACTTCTTCCTTGCTGACAGGCACCCAGCGGTACGGGTTCCAGAATGTTTCGCCTTGCGGCATGGCTATTCCTCCCAGCTGGCGGTCAGGTCGCAGAGCCGGATGAACTGCGGTTCGCCGCGACGGTCTTTCCAGATTTCAACTTTCACCTTGGCGATCACCCGGCCTCGCGCAGGTGTCTCGGCGTCCACGGGGTAGCGCAGGCGGTGGGGGATGCGCAGGTCGATCCATTCACCTGGCGTATGCTTCGTCTGCTGGCCCCAGAGCGGGTACGTCGCCTCGTCGCGGGAGAGGGCCGCCAGTTCCTCACGGAGCGGCAGCGCCTCCAGGGCGGCGGACGCCCAGTCGCCGAGGAACACGACCCGGCAGCAACGCTCGCCCAACGCCGGCAACAGTCGCCATTTCAACTCGCCTGAAGGGGAGAAAATGCGGCCCTGCATGACGCGAGGGAGCACCCCGTTCAGCGGCTCGTCGCGTGGGTCGCGGCCGGCGCCGTTCCAGCGCACGATTCCGTTCGGGCCAGGCCAGTAGTCCAACGCCCAGCCATCGGGTGCGTCCAGCCAGCAGCGGACCTTCTCCCCGGCGGGAGGAACCAGTTCCTCCAGCAGCCGTAGCAGGTCGTCCGGGGTCAGATCGCTGGCTCGGAGGGTCGTCACGGCTCGTTCACCGATTGGGGACACCTAGGGGGCCATGTTGTTTCAAGAACGCCTCGACGCTTCCAGCCAAAGGCTGGAGCAGTTCGACCCAGTTCTGAGTCAGGTCGTATTCACTTCGTAGTCCGAGTCGGCGACCATCTGCCAGTGAAATCAGCAAAGGCGGTTGCCGCCAGTCGAACAGGCGATACGCTTGGCGTTCCTCGTCGGAGGCCAGTTCGGTCAACCCGACGACGTGGGACTGCGGCCGAACGTAGCTAAGGACGTAGCGCGTCACTTCGCCCTTGACGCGCCCCAAGCCACGGCTGCGACCCGAGCCGAGCGTGATCATTTCATCATGCAGGTCCTGCAGCAGGAAGTTGACCGCCGCCAGTTGCCATAGCTCGAAATTGGTCACGCGGATGGCGGTCTCGAAGACGCCGCCCTCGACCACCACCAGGTCAAACAGGACGCCGCGGACCGTGCCGCCCGTGAAGCGGTCGATGCCGACGCCGTTGCGTTGCCCGGGCTTCGGTTGGGGCGCCGGCTCGGGCAAGGGGTAGGCGTCACCGATGCTGAACCGCCCCGCGAACCGCAGCGAGCCGAACAGCCGGCATGCCGCGCACGACTCGTAGTAGGCTGTGGCGGACGAGTCCCGCCGCCCGTCACCCGGTGTGCGGAAGCCGCAGCCGTAACTTTGCTGTTCCTCGGGGACGGGGACGTTGAATTCGTTTTCCTTCTTGGGGTCGTAGTAAGGGATGCAGACGCTCCTCGGCTGCAGCGTCCGGGCAATCCGCTCGAAGTGGCTCCGCAGCACTCCTTTCAGGGATGAACCGGGGAAGAAAAAGGTCTGCTTGCCGTCGCGCAAGGTTTCCACCGGCACCATGTCGGGGCCGCGGAGAGTGGCGTAGCCGCTCTTGATCAGGATCGGATCAATCGGCTGCAATTGAACCGTGATGTCAGCCTGACAGAGCCATTTGCGTAACATCATTGACCTCCTGCCGGGACGGTGTTGAGGACTTCTTCAATCTTCTTCTGGAAGTAGGACTGCCAGTCGCCCCGGTCGTTGAGTTTCTCCTCCGCCTTCAGCCGGGTTAGGTATTGCACGCGCTCCTTCGGATCATCGAAGTCCACTCCTCTCACCTCAATGTCTTCCAGCCGGAAGCGGCCGAGGCCTCGACTGGTGAAGCCGCCAAGACTGCTGCCGCTCGCCCACTCGAACAGGGCGGCGCCGAACAGGGCCTCGTCTTTCGGCGTGGGGTTGTCGAGGTCAAAGCACACCCGGAAGGCAGTCCCGGCCGCCACGGTTTCATAGTCGTACTTCAGCCCATCGACGGCGGTGTGACTGTCGCGGTCGAGCACCACACCGTCGCGGACTCGCACGGCTGCAGCCGCGGGGTTGTCGAGCGTGCCGTCGCTGCACCGCAGCCGGGCCGCCTGGACCGGCGAACCGAAGAGTTTGCACACGTCACAAGTATTCTTTTCGATCCAGTCAAGCTGTTGCTGCACTCCGGTCCGCAAGTCGCTTTGATAGGCATCACGGTAGCGGCTGTACCAGCGCACGTCGCTGGCGCATTCGACGCCGCTTGCCTCGACGTTCAGCAGGCACGCCCTGAGCTTCAGCGCGGAGGCCAGGGCCTCGCAGGTGTTACGCAGTTTGCCCTTGATCGAGGAGCCCGGCAGGATCGGCTGGCCGGCGGCGTCGAGCAGGACGCCCAAGTCGGACGTTTGCCCTTCCCGGCCGGTACCGATCCGCCACGCGGTTTCAAAGACGATGCGGCCACGGACCTGCAGCTTGCGCTTGAGCCGCAGTTGCTTGGCGATGGGTGACGTCGGCATCCTCATTCCCCCTTGGTTCGTTTGGACATCTCGTAGAGGTAGTGAATGCAGAAGCGCTGAAAGAAAGCGGCGTAGTGGTCCCGTTCCCACTGTCGCTGCCAGCGCTCGCGGCCTTCGCGCTTCTCCTTGCGGGCGGCCTGTTGCTCCTTCGTGAGTTGTGCTCCGGGCGGTTGCTTTTCGTCGTGCAATTCGGCGGGCAGGGCCTGGTCACGCGCCTGGGTAAGAGACCAGGAAAACTTCGGCGGCTTGCCTTCACAAAGCCCCCTGACCAACTCCCAGAAGGCGATTTCCGCCTCCAGCTCCTGTCGCCGTTTCTCATTCGTCGTGTTCTCGAGCTTGGCCTCGGCCTTCCGTCGCTGGTGTTCGGCGAACTCTCCCACCCTGGCCGGCTCGTTCATCGCTATCTGGCGCAAGCCGGTGATCTGAGAGCGCGAGATGGGCCAATCGTCTTCCCGTTGGTAGGACGGGGCGGCGTGCTTCCTCACAAACTTGCCTGCCGCCTTTATGGCCTGTTCGCCCAGCTCGGTGTCGGCCGCGATGTCGATTTCAAGCATGACTTTGCTCCATCTCTTTCTGGGCCTTGGCGTACAGGTAGGCGCCGACCACGGCGCGGACCCAGCCGCGGGCCAGGTGCAGGCGGAGCAACAGGCGCTGCCCTTCGTCCGACGTCAGTTGGTTTGCTTGCGCGCGCAACTTCTTAAGTTGCTCCAGAATGTTGTCGCCGGTCTGGCGCCAGGGGCCGGGTTTCTTCTGCTTGTCCAGTTTCTCCTTGCCCATCTGGTTCTTGACGAAGTCCTCGACGTCCGCAAAGCGCGTTGCCGACACGGCCATCTGTTGCAGGTTCCGCACCTGTGTACTGACCCGGCCTTCCTTGTCGGCACCGAACGTCTCGAACAGGCGCCGGCCAAGCTGCTTCGCCGCCTCATGCTGTTCGTTCGTATCGAGGAAACTATCCGCTGCTTGTAGCAGCTCGGGGGTAAGCACCGCGCTCATGTCGCCTCCTTCGCAAGGAACCGAAGGTGGAAATCATCGCAGACCACGACCCGGCCGAATCCCTCGTTCCGGCGAGCCCCGAGGCCGCGAGCCTCCAGGTCGCGGAGCCGCTCCTGAAGCGCGGCTTGCCCGCTCGCATCTCCCTCATAAAGATACGCATAGACCGAGCCGCGGGTGACGGCCCACTCATCCTGGCGCGGCAGGCCGTGCGCCGCATTCCAGCCGCGCAGCCGTTCGTGGTGGGCCACCGCTGTCACACACCGCAACCGGCCCCCCTCGAACTCTTTCCCCGGTGTATCGAAGGTCCGGATGGTGGGATCAGGGGGCGGTAGCGGAGGCAGCCAGGCCACCATGCCCGCGGGATCGAGCGTGTAACGCAGGAGGTCGTCCACCAGGACGGCGCCGGTCGGCAACGACAGGGTGAAGAGAACATAACGGTCGGGGGATAATTCGGGAGCACTGTGAGACAGGATGGCTTTGCTCCAGCCCCTGTAATCCGCCGATGCCGGCGGAACCTCCTCGCCAATCGTGATGCGGACGCGGCCATAACCTCGCGTGCGGGCATGACCGATCCGCAAGATGTGGTCCTCGGCTTCAAGCAGTTTCTGCAACGCCTCCAGCGCATCATTCTCGGCGTCCAGCCAGCCGTGCAGTGCGGCCGCGCCGTCCGTGGACGGCTCTGGTTCCAGGGCCGGCAGCGTGAAAAAGATCGACTCCGCGGCCGTGTGCGTGTACCGGTCGATGCCAACATGCGCTGCGACGGTCCGCCGCCAGCGCCGCTTCAGCTCGGTCGGCCGGCCGTTCTGCAACTCCCAGAAACCGCTGTGTGCCTTCAGGTCCTGAGCGCACACACGGCAGCGCTCATGTCGCGGCAGGGAACCGCTCAACGACCGAGCTAGCCGGGCCGCCAACAGGTCAACCACGCCGTGCTTGCCGTCTTCGCTGAAGCCGGCCTCGCGCTTGCACGAATTGGCGGTGAGCGGGAACACACGATCAGCCGGGTCAAGCGGCCCAAAACGGCACGCTTCCTCATCCAGGAACACCCGCCGAAAGGTCTTGTCCGGATCGCCGTAACATTGCAGGTAGGCCTGGGCGAAGGCACCGCGCAGGAGTGTGCCACTGAGGAACTGCACCCCCTCGGAACGCTGCGACTGGCGTTCGCGGCGGACCACCAGCGGTGATTCCAGACGGGCTTCAACGCGGTAGCGCTTCATGATGCCTCTCCGCGAAAATCTTCGAGAAATGCGTACCAATCCTCGCGCAGATCTGCAAAACTCCTTAAGGCCTCTTCCACTGGGAAGTTCTTCTTGTCATTCCAGCGCACTGTGTCCCCCGTAATGGTGATCCGGCATTTCCCCAGGCCGGTGCTCTTGTCGCCGCCAAGTGTGTCCAGGCTGAGCAGGCCGGCCAGCAGCAGGGAATATTCGAAGGGGAAGCCGTCGCCGTCCTGGGTCAGCGCCCCAACGGGGTGACGAGCCCACACGCAGCTGTGCAGTTCCGGACCGCCCGCCGGGGCCACCTCCGTAACGAACAGAGTGCGGTCCCGGGCGGTCCCAGTGACGCGGTCGATGGAAGTGCGGCTGTGGAGCAAGGGCGTTTGCCGACCTACCACGGTCGGGACCGCGTCCTCGACGAACAGGCAATCGCCCTGAAAGCGGCTACCAAAGAGGCGGTCGATCAGCAACTTCGACCGGGCGAGGGGGCGAAATTCGTCCAACATGCCACTATCCAGCTCTTGGCCGACGACGTGCGGCGCGACGACGTTTCCATCGAGCAAGGCGGCGAAACGCTCGCACTGGTGCCGGAGTACGCCTTTGATCTGGGAGCCGGGAACGTACGGAGCGCGTTCGCCCCGTGGCCCGCAGGCCCGCCGCCGGAGCAGCCGATCAACCCTGGCAGTCCCCTGCCCGCTGCCGACGTGCCAGCCGGATTCCCAGGTGATGCTGAAGCTCACGTCCAAACGCTGAGGTTGGGCATTCATGTGTCCTCCGGTGGTCCGAACAGGTCGTGGGCCTCGACCAGGTCAGCGAGGGCCGTCGCTATCTTGCCGTTGTAGGGAGTCCACGGATACGGGGCGAGCCGGCCAAGCAAGCTGAGGGCGTCCCACAGACCGCGCCGTTCGTGGTGGTCTTTGTCCTCACGCAGCCGGCCGAACAGTTCCTCAGCGCGACGCTGAGCCTGCCGTTGGCGCGGCTCCAGGGCAGCCTCGAAGAGATCCTGCAGCTTGCTGCGCGGCAGCCGAGCCTGTTGCAGTCGCTCGGCCGCCTGGCGCAGGAGATCCAGCCGCCGGTAAGGCCGCAGGGTGCGAGGACGCTCGCTCTGCGACAGGTAATCCTCTTCGCGGATGGCAGACAACTCCTGGCTGGCCGATCCGGCGAGAAGGTGGAAGTCCACGTAAGCAGGTGCCCAGTAATCCGTCTTTGTTCCGTCTGCACTGCCGCCCCGCTTGGCGCTGCGGAGCAATTCCTCAGCCAAGTCGAGCAGCAGGTAAAAGGGGTAGCGAGCCGGCCCAAGAGCAACGCCGCAGGAGATGGTCAGGCCGCGGTCGGTCAGTCCCCGGTCTGCGAAGAATTGCCGCGCCGCCTCCGGCAGTTGCGCCTGGCCTGCGCGGGTAAGGCGCTCGAAGGCCGCAGTGACCTGGAGGGAGAAGCTCAGGGCGCGGTCGGCCGGCAGCAGCACGAGCAGATCGTCCCCGCCAAGAAGAAGGATGTCGGCTGGCAACCGTCTGGGGTTTTCTCCCCTATCCAGCGCGGCACGCGCTTCGGCGATCTCAGGGGCGCAAACCTTGCTGAGGGCCTCATAACAGGCGTCGCGAACGCTTTTGTCTACTAGCTCGCTGAACGCCGTGCAGACCTCGCGGCTGTCGAGTTCCTGCACAAGACGGCCCATCGCATTGCCATCGGCGTAGATCAAGCCGACGTAGCCCTTCCGCCTTTCGGAGGAGTGCTCGCCAATGCCCTCGGCATCTGGGTAGCGCAGGTCATTTGCCCTGTCGAGGAAGCGTCCATTCGGATCGAGGGATTCCATCCAGCCTGACCAGAGAATGCCGCGTCGTGCCTGCCTGCTCTCCTCCCGTTTGAGCCGGCTGGCCTGGGAAAGTAACAGCCGTTCGTCGCCCCATGGATAGACGCCGGGAGCGGCGGGCAGGTGTGACGTCGATTGGCACTCCACCACCAAGGGCAAGGTGGGTACGGTTGGGCGACCGGAGGCCAGGCTGCGCTGCAGGTGCAAGTCATCGAAGGCAGCCCGAACCGCATCGCAATAGCCCGTCTCGTCCTCCCCTGCCCACTCGGCCACGCCCGCAAGGGGTCGCATCTCGCCCCCGGTCTGCTCGTGGTAGTAGGCCGCGAGTTGATCGAGCGCCCTCTGGACGTGAGCGCGATCAGGAGCCTGCACGATGAACTGCCCGGTGCCACCGTTGGCGAAGACCTTGGTGATGCCCACCTCAGGCGCCCGCTTCAGGCGATCTTCCATCTCGAAACGGTTCAGCCGGTCGAGCAGGGCACTGGCACCACGGACCTCGGCGAGGGCGTCAGTGCCGAAGACAAACTGCTTGATGCCTGGCGTGTCGGTGGCTACCAAGAATCGTATCATGTCAATCCTTGCTCAAACAGGTGATTTCCGCCGGCCCGAGATGCACCGCCTCAGTCCCTCGATCCGCGGTCGGCTGGATCTCTTCCGACGCGCGGGATCGGCTTTTCGACTTGCGGGCGACCTGGGCCAGAAACCGCTCCAGGTCGCGGCGGAGGAACAGGCGATAGCGATTCGCCGGGTTTCGTCGCACCGGGATCTTCCCGGCTTCCGCCCAGGCGCGGAGCGTGTTCCGTGAAATCCCGAGAATCCGGGCGGCCTCCGCAGTCTTGACGTACTCGCTCAACTTGGTCATGAGCCGCATGCCTCCGGTGCGCGACGGAAAGATGTAGAGAGTCTACCAAAGTCTCCATGCTCTGGACAGAATAGCAGCGGGGAACGGGAAATCAACCGTTCAGCACCAGGTTCAGCGGCAGGTACGGCTCGGCCAGGAGTTGGTTCGGCTCGCAGGCCACTGCCGAGTCAACAGCCCCGAAGCGGAAGAGGTTACTCTTCCCAACCCTCGACACGTCCGAAGCGTTCGGAGTATCCCGGCTCTTCCAATCGGTATCTGGTAGGTACGAAATGCCTCAGCCAGCGAATCAGCGTCTGCAGATAACGCTTGCGCTGTTCAGCGTCCTGTCCGGCAAACTCCTCCCTGGTTCCAAGCCATTCGGCCATTTCGCCAAAGAACCGGGGTCTGGCAACAAACGCGTCAAAGGCCGCGATGACTGGGTGAGCCAAGAGGGCAGCCCCAACTTTCTCTCCAAACTCCTGGTCGGTAAGCCCTTCTGGGAGGGAAAGGATCTCCAAGTCATCGAGGATTGCCGCGCGCGTTTCCAAGTCGCGGAAGGTTTGGACCGATAGGTATCCTTCGTAAAGATGGTCGGGACTACGGAAGGAGGGGAAAAGAAGAGAGACGTCAACCGCCTTCGGGCCGGCGATCTTGACCTCAGGGCAGGCCGGCATTGGTGGGGCCGACCGGACGGCGTCTTCAAGCTGACAGCGTAACTCGTCCGTGGCTGGAACGGACGTTCGTTCGAGATGGCGAACGAACAGGAAAAGTCGGTTCGGGATCGGCCGCAGTTCCGCCATGATCTCGACGTTGGAAGGATCGCGGAAGGCCAAGGCACTGTCCGTGATGTTGGACGAGCCCAAGACCGCCACGGAGTCATCGATCAAGATGACCTTGGCGTGCAGACGCGGGTGTAAAAGAAGACGGGAGCCAGTTCGCGCCCGCACGGTGTCCAGGACACGGAGATCGGATACTCCCGCCACAATCTCGTCAAGACGCCAGCGGGTGAAGACGGACAGCGGAATGGACGGATCGGCTTCCGCGACCAGCCGCTCCAAGGCACCTTGAGTGATGAAGGGTGCGATGAGCGTGACGTGGCCCGTTGCCTGCGCCACCAGTCGGCCCAGCGAGGAGCCGATGTTGTCGGTGATCAGGCCGACGCTCGTGTTACTCATTCGCCGCCTGCAGGAAGTCGCGTGCTAGCCTGCCCCAGTCCTGCCGGGTGTCTTCGAGCTGCTGACGCCGCTGGTCGCCGGCCTCGTCCTCCAGGCGCGCTCAGGCGCTCAGAAGCAGCTTCAGGGCCTTCAGGGCGGGCGTTTCGGCGTCGGCTTTCTCCTGCCTCAGAAGCTCGAACAGGTGCTCTCGGACCGGGTGCCGGGTGTTGATATTGATGATGATTGTCCCGGCTTTCGACTTCACGTCGAAGATTGCAGGCCCTGGGATTTCTGCCTCCTGGAACAGGAACTTGATGTTGGACCGCACGTAGGCGACGGCGATCTCTTTCGCCTGCTGCTCGGGCACGCCTTCGGCGATGAGTTCCTTCTCAAGTTCCTGCTCGCGCTGGTCTTGGGGCAATTTCTCGCCCTGGTCGCTCTGGCCCTTGTCGCCGTAGACCTGGCGCAGCCGCCGGGTCGCGCGCGTCGCGACCTCTTCGGCAGAGCCAGGCGGCGGCGTCTGATCGCCGCCCTTGCGGGCACCTTCCCGCATGCGCTGGATTTGGGGGCGCAGGGTGCGGTTGAGCATGTTGCGAATCCTCGTCGAGATCTCGTACATCGCCAGCCGCGGGTCGTTCGCCTCCTCGAGCCGCTCCCGGTATTCTCCGGGAGTGAGACCTTCTTGCTTGGCATCCTCGTCGAGGTCCATCTGCCTGAACGCGGTGGCCGCCTGCTTGTTGTTCGTGACCCCGAACACGTCGTCGAGTTCCGGGTCAAAGAGGACTTCAACGCCCCACCAGCGTTCTCGCGGGTCGTAGCGGTTGTCGAAGGACGTATTGAGCTCGAGTTCACGCCGGGCGCGGACTACGGAGACGCCTTGGTTCTTGACGGCGTGGCGGCCGATGGCGGAACTACCTCCGTGTGGAGGCTGGCGCACGACTGGCTTCGCCACCGCGTAGCGCAGAGTCACCGTGTGTTCTTTGCCCTGGTAGTTCACGGCGACGGCGTCCTCGCCCACGAGGTCAAAGGCGGGCTCCTGGTCGAAAGGCTCAGGAGCGCTTGTGCCTTTCATGAGGTAGAGCGGATCGTTGGCGCGGACGTGCCGATCGACGTAGTTCTGCACGTCGCCGCCGTTCTGCTCGAACGCGGCAAGTCGAATGGTGGCTTTGCCGTCGTGGATGAAGTAGCGGTACATCCGCCCGACGAGGAACTCGGCATTGTCCAAAAGCGCCTTGCTGCTCTTCCAGGAAACCCGGTCGAGCTGAGACCAAACGACGAGCGTACCATGCGGCCCGAGCTTGTCCTGGATGAGGTCGATCCAGAATTCCGGGATCGGTTCCTCTTGCGGCTCCGGCACCTCGCGCAGCTTCCCCTTCTCGATCTGATCGACATCGAGGAAGCTATGAAGGCAGGACTTGCCCTGCCACGTCCAGACCTCGACCCTGCGGCACTGCGAGATCGAGGCGTTTGGCAGCCCCATGCCGAACTTGCCGATCCCGTGCTGCATGGCGGGGTCAAGGTGCGTGCCGTTGCCGAACTGCAGGGCCATGCGCAACGTCGCGGCGTCCATACCCGACGCGTTGTCGTAGACCGCGATCTGGTCGATGCGCCGCCGCTGCCGCTGCCGGACGAGTTCGACTCGGTCCACGCAGAGAACCTCCACGACGGTCGGGATTTCCAACCCCTCTCCCGCTTGGACGCTGTTGTCGATCAGCTCGGCAATCGCGTGGGCCGTGTCGCGGTAGAAACACGCAAACCGGCGAACTGTGCCAACGGCGCTGGCGGCACCCCACCTGGTCGGGTAGACTCAGGGTGATTGGAGTACGGGGTACAGGCAATGCAAAACAGCAGTGACCGTGGAGCGTCGAGCACAGCCCCAGAAGACCTCTTCACGGAGTTGTTCACCCAGGTCTTCGGTGCGGAGAAGGCGCTCTTTCTCTCGCCCCAGCATCCCGTGACTGACATTTATGGGGCAAGCCGGTTCGTGGATCTGGCCTTGCGCGCAAGGGGCGAGAAGATCGCGTTCGAGATCGACGGCCTGCCCTGGCACGTTCCCGAAGTGGTCCCGGCGGAGAAGTACGAGGACGACCTGCTGCGTCAGAATAGTCTTGTACATCAAGGGTGGCGCGTGTTTCGCTGGACGGATCGCCAGGTTGCCCATGAACCGGAGCGCGTCAAGGAGCAACTGGCCCTCTTCCTGGAGCGCCTGCCGGGGCTTCTGTCGTTCGACGACTTTTTGCCCCGCCAGGCGGGCGAGTTGCTGCAGTTGCGCGAGCACCAGGAGGACGCGTTGCGGGCACTCGAGCGAATGAGGGCCGAGGGGAAGACCATAGCCCTGCTGGAACATGCGACCGGGGCCGGCAAGACGGTGACGGCGATCACGGACGCGCGGCGGCTCGGTGGGCGGACCTTGTGGCTCGTGCATCGCCGCGACCTGGTAGCGCAAACCCAGCGTGAGTTTCAGAGGTTGTGGCCGGAGGCTGAAACAGGGCGGTATTATGGTGGTACGCACGAAACGGATGCGGACAACCTCGTCGCGGCGATCCAAAGTGTCGTGGACCAGCTGGATGAATTCGGACCGAAAGAGTTTGCCTATCTGGTCATCGACGAGGCTCACCATGCTGCGGCGGAGACCTACCGCCGCACCCTAGAGCACTTCAAGCCTCGGTTCATTCTGGGTCTGACGGCCACTGCAGAGCGAGCCGATGGTCAGAACTTGCTGGAATTATTCCGTGATTGCGCTCATCGCCTGACGCTGCAAGAGGCGGTCGAGCGGGGGGAGTTGGTCCCGATTCGGTGTGTGCGTGTGAAGACCAATGTGGATCTGAGCCGGGTACGATACAACCAGGTGCAATACAATCGCCAGGACATCGAGCAAGCTATTGCCATTCCTGCTCGGGATCGGCTTATTGTGGACACCTACGTTCAGCACGTCCCGAACCGAAAGGCGGTTGCGTTCGCCGTCAACGTCCGGCACGGTGAGGCTCTGGCGGAGGAGTTCCAGCGCCGAGGTATTCCTGCGAAAAGCGTTTCGGGCCGCATGTCCAGCCGAGAGCGAGAACAGACACTCCACGATTTTCAGGCAGGGAAGTTGCGAGTTCTTTGCGCCTGCGACATTCTCAACGAAGGTTGGGATTGTCCCAACATTGAGGTTCTCTTGATGGCCCGGCCGACTCTTTCGCGAGTCATCTACCTACAGCAGCTTGGCCGCGGCACGCGCAAGGCAGTGGGCAAGGAGTGCCTGATCGTCTTCGATTTTGTGGATAACAGCAGTCGCTACAACCAAGCCCTCAGTGCGCATCGTGTCCTTGGCAAGAGTACTTACCGCCCCGGTGGACTGTTATTGGCTCCGAAAGATCTCCTGGATGCAGAGGATGAGGCACTAGCGCGCGGTGAGCGGCCGACGACCGTGCTCGAGATTGGCGTGTGGGCAAAGGATTATGAACCAATTGATGTCTTCAACTGGCAGCAAGAGATTGTCAACATGATCTCAGTGCCCGATCTGGAGCGAGAGTTGTGTGTGGCCGAAGGGCGCGTGCGCGCTGCTGTCGAACGCGGACAGTTGAAGCCCGACCATGTCGTCCAGTTGGGGGACCGGACTTACGTCTACTTCCACCGCGATCGGATTGAGGAGGTTCGAGTTGCGGTAGGTGCGCCGAAGCTGGAGGAACACAGCATCCGGGATCGCTTCCTGGAATTCATCGAGGCGATGGACATGGCTCTTTCCTACAAGCCGGTCATGCTGCTGGCTCTGCTGGAGACAGCCGATGAACAAGGCCGGGCGAAGGCAAGCGAGGTGGCGTGGCGCTTTCAGCAGTTCTACAAAGACCGGAGGGCTGCTGGACTGGTGGTGGAGAGGCCAGGGTCACGAAAGGTGCCTGTGGACGAACTGGACGAGATAGCCGTCCAACGATTGATGCTGGGCATGCCATTTGAGAAGTTCGAGCGCCGACAATTTCTCCGGTATGATAGCGACCTCGCGTACATCCGTTTTGACCCGCGTTTGTGGCGGCAACTTGGTCCGAATGATCGGGAGCAGATCCGGCGCCTGTGCCGGCAAAGCATCGAAAGGTACTATGAGCGACTTCAAGCCGAGTGACTGTACGTTCTGTAGTTTGCCCGTAGAGCGTATTCTGGAAGCCAACGCTCAGGCACTTGCAATAGCTGACGGATTCCCCGTCACCAAGGGTCATACGCTGATCATCCCCCGGCGGCATGTCGTCAGCTTTTTCGAGTTGACCGAGGAAGAGACAATCGCTGTCTATCAATTACTTTGCCGCATGAAGAATCGGCTGGAAGCGACTCTGAAACCGGCTGGCTATAACGTTGGCGTCAACGTCGGGACCGTGGCAGGGCAAACGGTCAAGCATGTTCATTTCCACCTCATCCCACGCTTTTCGGGGGATGTGGCAGATCCGATCGGGGGCGTGCGAAATGTCATACCCGGCAAGGGCCGCTACTGAAGCGCAACCCATACCGGGCGTGCAGTTCCTTCCGGGCGGTTCGGTCTGACTCCAACTCCGGTGTATGATCCGTCACCCAGCGGAGGCACACCAGCTCGTGGCACAGTTCCCGCAGGTCGAAGACGTCCTGGGGCAGGGCGACGATGACGGGCAGCTCGCCGGGGGACTCGACGATGCCCCGCATGGTCTCCCGGTCGTCGGCGTCGCGCGGCAGGCAGTACACGACCCGGCCGTCCGCGTCTCTCAAGTCAGCGGAGAGAGCGCCACGGAACAGTTCGGCCTGCAAACCGCTGCGGTCGGCGTAGCACGTCTCGAAGTACCGGAGCGTCCCCGTTTGGAAGTAATGGCGGCGGGCGATCAGCGCCTGTGGCGGAGCCTGCCGGGTCAGGAAGGCGGCGAGGTTCTGGTCGCGCTCGACGGACGCTCGGGCTGCCTGTAGCCGGTCGTCGATGTCTACGTCGCTGCCTTCCCAGAGAGCGTAGCTCGCGGTGTGGCGGCGGAACACGACGACGGATCGGCGGGACAGGGATTGGATGGCCTCGTCGATCTCCGCGTCGGTCGCAGTGCCCCTCAACGCTGCCTGTAGTGCGCCGCCAGAGGCGGGGATGACGGAAGCGGAACCGAGCGCCTGTAGCAGGCCGATGGTCTTGGCGAGTCGAACCTCCAGCTCGGACGCATCGTGCAGACGGTCGAGCGCCGACTGCACCTCGGCCCACAGCTTCCCCCGGTGCTGTGCGAAGAGGCTAGGACCGAGCGAGGCCATGACGTAGTCGTACAGGTGGTCGAGCCGGTACGCGCCACCTTTCAGCGTGGTTTCGTGGAGAAACTCCTGGAACCCGAACGGCTCCGACGACGCCAGGAAGGCGAACAGAGACCGCTCGTTCTGGGCGAGATGCCGGAACAGCGGGCCGAGAACAAGGGTGGTCAAGGGGTGGAGCGGGTAGCAGGCGGTCAGGCACTCCTGCAGTTCAGCGGGCGGCATCGAGCCGGACCGCACCCCGAGGGCAACAACTTCCTGGGCGAGGGCCTTGGCCTGTCGTCGGAGCGGCTTCAGGTGGGTATCCTCGCCTTCCTGCCGAATGGTGTGAGCCAGCAGCCGCAACATCTGCTCGGTGCGCTCCTCGAAGGCCACGTCCTCGAAGCGCCCCTGCACCTTCGCCCATTCAGCCCGCCGCCCTGGGCTCATATGATCGGCGTAGCGGTCAAGGGCCTGATGGAGAATGGTCAGGAACAGGAACGGCCGCTTGGAGCGCGTGGCGGACTCGGCCAGTTCCTGCAGGACGAACACATCGCCCTGATCCGGGTTGCTGACCCCGTACTCAAGAAACTTCCCCAGCTCGTCCACAATCAACAGGATGCCGGCGGCGTCGTTGCCGAACCGCTCAAGGTAATCGTTCGCTTCCTCGAAGAGGCCGACCACAGCAGTGCCGAAAGGGGCCTCCTGCCCGGCCAGCCGCTCCAGGCGCTCGACGATCTGATGAGGCCTGCCGCGCTTGGCCACGGTACGCAAGGAGGCGGCCAGGCTTGCCGCCAGAGCCTTTTCCAGCGGTTGGCGTGAGCCGGTAACCAGCACCGGGCAGAGGCGCCCCGCGTTCCTAGGCAGCGGTCCGCCCGGCCCGAAGAGGCGTTCTGATAGCTCTACATCCGCCGATGCGAGGAACTTCCGCGCCCGCTGCCGGATCGACTCCTCGCCGGTCAGGAGCTGCGCGGCGAACAAGGCAAAGGCCGATTTACCTGACCCGTAGGGGCCGGTCAGCGACCATGCTCGCGTGGAGGAATCCCCGGAGAGTGCATCGGCCAAGCGGCGAAGCACGTCGCGGCCCGTCGGAGTAAGGATGTAGCTGTCGATGGCGTCGTGGCGATGGGCGTCGCGGACGAGGGAAACCGACCGTGCGAAGCGGGGGCTGACGACGACCAGCTTGTCAAGGGTGGGGGAATCGCTCATCGCCGGTGCCCTCCTATGGCGTAGGCCTCGGCCAGGACTTCTTTCGGATCGAGCTTCTTCCGGCGGTACAGTTGCCGCAGCCCCGCCGTCTCGCCGTAAAACAGCCAACCTTCAGTCAGCTGCTCCATGCTTTCCATCCGCTCGACAAGCGACGACTCGTCAATTTTGAACAGGCGACCGGGACTGCCCGGCTGGCGCGCGAGGTCATGCAACGCGAGCGTCTCGGCAGTCGGAGAGAATGCCTCCCAGAAGCAGAGCACGGCGTAGAGGAGGATGCTGTCTGGCAGCCCGCGCTGGGCGCCGCGGCGGAACTGGTACGCCTGCCCTCCGCCGGGCTGGATGATGAGGCCAAGCTCGACGAGTGGGCAGTCCAGCGAATCCTCGGCGATGTCGCGGCGGCCCTGGCGAGACGGGACGTAGGTGCGGAGGAACACTTCCACGTCCCGCTTCAGGGAGCTCTCCGCGACCGGCTTTCCGGGGAGCGTCTGTGTCCACCTGCAGAGCGCCGAGCCGAGCGCTTCGCGGGTGAACTCGGGCTCGTGGAAGTGGCTGAAGGTCCAAAACCAGGTTGTCGCCCGCGCCCGGTTCGACGCGATCTGCCAGTGCAGCAGCCAGAGAGTTGCCGGGTCTTCGAGGTAGGGGTCCAGCCCGTTGTCGGCCAGCAGAAGCGTGCCGAGGTCCGTTGGTCGCAGGGCCGCCCCACCGTCCCGGCTTTCCGCAAGCACCCCAGCCGTCAAGCACCAATGGCGAATGGATCGGACCATGTTCTTGCCGACGCCGAGGGTGGTGATCGCGTCGTCGCGCAGGAAAACGCCGGGGTCCTCTCGGACTGCATCAAAGCCCTTCTTCAGCCACGGGTAGCGAAACGGGAACGTCTCGTGCCCGGAGAAGGAATGCTGCACGGCAGTCGCGCCCATCCACACTCCTGTCCGTTAGAGGCGGCATGTTCAGTCAGGACAACACTTTCGGCGCTCAAGTCTACCCGATTACTGTTGACGTTTACAGCACCTTCCGCTCACGTCGCCTCGATTTGTCGAAGCGCGTGTGGCGACCAGCGCTGTCCTGCCGTATCTTCTTCCAAAGAAGGATGTAGCGGCCAGGCGGCGGGATGACGAGGGCATGGGAAGCACCGCCATTCACCGGCACAAAACGGCGATCCGGCGGGGGGATTTCTCCCGCCCGGTCAAGTGCCTCCTGCGCGACGGCTTGATCGACAAGGGCGTGACCTTCTTCGACTACGGCTGTGGGCGCGGAGAGGACATCGAACTTCTGACAGCGGAAGGAATTACGTGCAGCGGTTGGGACCCGGCTTACCGGCCGGATGCCCCGCGGCAGGAAGCGGACGTCGTCAACCTCGGCTACGTCATCAACGTCATCGAGAACCCCGAGGAGCGGGCGGCGACCCTGCGGGGGGCGTGGGAGCTGTGTCGTCAGCTGCTGGCCGTGTCGGCACAGGTGTTGGTAGCGGGTCGAGGCAAGGAACCGGTCGAGTTCGGGGACGGGGTGCTGACCGGCCGTGGAACGTTCCAGAAATTCTACGACCAGACCGAGCTGAAATCCTACCTGGAAGCGCAGCTGCAGGTCGAGGCCATCCCTGCGGGGATCGGCACCTTTTACTTGTTCAAGGACGAGGCCCGAAAGCAGCAGTTTCTCGCCAGCCGCTTCCGGCGTCGGGAGATTCTGCCTCGCCGGCGTATCGCCGAGTTGCGGCTGGAGGAAACTCGACAGGCTCTCGAACCGCTGATGGAGGTCATCGCCGCGCTCGGCCGCCTGCCGGACCCGGTCGAGTTCCCTGACGCCCCTACCATTGCCGAGCGCTTCGGCTCCCTGAAACGAGCCTTTGCCGCGGTCCAGCGCATCACGGGTGCAGAGACGTGGGAGGCCATCGCCAAACGGCGGCGCGAGGATCTTCTGGTCTATCTTGCCCTGAGTCGGTTCCGCAAGCGGCCGGCCCTTTCCATGCTGCCACTGACCCTTCAGCGCGACATGAAGGCGTTCTTCGGCACCTATGCCAAAGCCTGCGCCGAGGCCGACGCGCTGCTGTTCCAGGCCGGGGACCCAACGGCCATCGACGAGGCCTGCAAGCAGTCCGCGGTGGGCAAGCTGCTGCCGGACGATCTCTACGTGCATCGCGACACGCTGGACCGTCTGCAACCGCTCCTCCGCATCTACGAGGGGTGCGGCCATGCGTACCTCGGTGAGGTCGAGGGGGCAAACATCATCAAGATTCACCGCCGGACGGGCAAGCTCTCGTACCTCGTGTATCCCGACTTTGAGGATGACCCGCACCCGGCGTTGTTGCGTTGCGTGAAGCTGAATCTCAGAACAAGGCAGATCGAGTGCTACGACTACGCCCAAAGCACTAATCCACCGATCCTTCATCGGAAAGAAACCTTCCTTCACCCGGAACATTCGCTCTACGCGAAGTTTGCCCGCCTGTCGCAGCAAGAAGAGCAACATGGATTGCTCGCCGATGGAGCCGGCATCGGAACTCGACTGGGGTGGGAGAAGCGACTTCATGAGAGCGGCTACGCACTGCGCGGTCATCGTCTGGTGAGGTCCAAGTCTTCGTCGCTCGACGGCAACCCGTCGTGAGTGTTTACCGCTGGAGCCAGAGAATCCAGTGCTCCTGCGGGTTGGCGACGATGGTCGCCGCGTCAGTCGGTGCGATGTCACCATCGTAGTTGAGGTAGCGCAAGACGTAGCCGCCGCGCTCCATCTGGTGGAGGAAGCTCGTCACCTGCGGCGGGTCGCGCTGAAGGTGTAGCTCAACCAGGACGGCGGCGTGCGGAAACCGCCTCAAGGTTTCCTGCATGCCGTCCCAGACCAGGGCCTCCGCGCCCTCGGCGTCGATCTTGACCAGGTCGAGGCGTTCCCACCGGGCCAGCGCGCTGTCCAGCGTGATCGCGGGGACCTGGATGTTTTCCGCTCGGTGGGGATACGCCCAGCGTTCCAGGGACGACGTCGCGTAGTCGCCGTGGTGCAGGACGAATTCCACGCTCTCGGCGTTAATGTTGCCGATCACCTTCTGGCAGATCTCGACGCGGTCCCGAAAGCCATTCAACGCCAAGTTCCCTGGCACGTAGGTTTCGGCCAGCAGCGGATTCGGTTCGCACGCCAGGATGCGGCCCCCGCGCCCGCAGGCGGCGGCCATGAGCACGGAGTAGTAGCCGTAATTCGCCCCGACATCGACGCAGTGAAAACCTGGCTGAATGTACCTTGCCAAGGCCAGCGTGACCCATGCTTCCCAGAAACCGTCGAGCACGAGCCGCGGGGCGAGCATGAAGTCGCGAGTGTCCACGAAGGCGAGGTACTCGCCCAGGAGTCGGCAGAGCATCCGGTGCTCGCCGTAGTAAACCCCCACCGCCCTGCGCCGGCTCACCTCCTCGAGCTCGAAACGACTGCTGACCAGATGATTCGCCAAGGCCATCGCCTAGCCCTCCAGGGGAATGAACTCGACGGGCATGCGCTCGTGTTCAAGCCATTGGCCCATCCAGACGCCGTCGCCGTGGCGCTGCAAATGACACGTCGGCCGATCCAGGCGACCCAGCGTGAGAATCGTCCGGCCCTCGTCGATGTTCACGTCCCAGCGACGCTCGCACTCTGCTGCGCCTTCCCCAACCTTTCCGGTTCGCTCCAGGCGCATCGGCCGCTCATCGTGGCCGACACGACGGTAAAGGAAGCGTCGTCCACAAAGCGTGGCAATGACCTCTTGTTCTTCCGGTGTCGGGTCGGGGTTGTGCCAGAGGACGCCGTCCCAGCGCTTGCGCAGGTCGGCCAGGAGGTTGAAGCAGAGTTCCTCGTTGGCCAGCGAGTTGTTGCGGCGGTTGCCGCCGCCGAGCTTCCACTTGTCCTGGCAGCGGTGGTTGAACATCTGCTGGCCCCGGAAATCCCACTGGACGATGGTGTGCTGGTTCCAGCCGGGTGCCTTGCTGGGCATGGCGTACTCGCTGCCGAGCTTGCGCCAGCCCAGGTGAAAGCACTCCTTGTCGCCGTACACGATCCGAAAAACGTAGTCGGAGTGCTCGGCGTACCAAAGCGCCATCCGCAGCTCGCGCCAGCAGCACGTCTTGTTGATCACGTACTGGCCGCTCTCGAAGGCGACTTCCGACTGCCAGCGCGCGGCGACCTCGGGGATGTCGAAGATCTCCCAGACATCGCGTTTGAGTTGCCAGCAGCCGTAGTCGGGCCAGAAGATCGCCCCCTTGTCCAGGTATTCCGGCCAGGTGAAGACCTCGGTCACGTCGCGGCAGGGGCCGCAGTCGGCGTCGAGAAAGAGGACTTCCTCGAACGGCGAATGCAGCGTGGAAAAGGGTTTCAACTCCCAGCCGCAGAGAATCCGGCAAGGATGCTCCTTTTCCACCTCGCGGGCATCGACGCATTCGACGCCGAGCGGCTTCAACAGCCGGCGCAGGTAGGGATCGATCTCGCCCTTACCGAGATGCCAGAGCTGGATCGGCAGCTTGCAGCCGAAATGCCGCACGAGGTGGACGCCGACCCAGACGCTGGGGAAGTATTTCAGGCCGCCGCCGGCGATGACGATGCCGCGCTGTTCGGGATAGGCCAGCCGGCCAGGCTTGAGACTTTCGGCGAATGCCACGGCCATGCGGCGATGGGCCTCGTTGACATTGGCCCAGCCGGCCCACCCCGGCGGCCACGGGCCGGGCGGGGCGTTCTCGATCAGATGGATCATCTCGTCCACGGTCATGTCTTGACGTGCTGAACCTGGATTCAGGTTTGCCATTGGTTTTCTCCTATCGTCGTGTTCCCGCGAGAACGCGGGTTACTGGTCGCCGATGCCGGTCTGTTTGGGTTTGCCGGTTGGTGATCCGGTGACACTGCCGGGAGGGGAGCCGCTAGGTTGGCCGCTGCTTCCTCCCGGACTGGAAGCGCCCGAGGGGCCAGAGGTGGCGCCGGCTGCGCTCCCGCCGCTGCCGGAACCAGTGCCCACCCCTGAGTCGCTTCCGCTCCCGTCAGTGGAACTGCTCGAACCGGGAACACTGCCGGATGCCCCAGACCCGCCTCCGCTTCCTGGCAGCGGAACCGACCCAGAGCCAGGAGCACTTGCGCTTCCAGGAACCGAGCCACCGCTGGTTGAGCCGGATACCGGCACCGACCCCGGACTTGAAACGCTTCCCGAGGGCGGGCCACTTCCACTGCCTGCGGCGCTGCCGCTCACGGAACCGGAAACTCCCGATCCCGATGGGGAGCCTGAGCTGCTTCCCGAAGCCGACCCGCTTCCGGCACTGCCTGCCGAGCCCGATGCTTGGCTGCCGCTGGCCGATGCAGACCCCGGCGCAGAACCGCTGCCGCTTACTGACCCCGAAGCCGAGCCAGCACCGGAACCCGAAAGCGATCCAGACCCCGAGACCCCCGAACCCGACACCGAACCGCTTGCGCTGCCAGATGCCGAGCCGCTTCCGCTTGCGGAACCACTGGCTGAGCCGGAAACTGATCCCGACGCAGAGCCACTTCCGCTCCCCGATGCCGACCCGCTTCCTGACGCTGATCCGCTTCCACTGCCGGAGGCCGAGCCGCTTCCTGAAGCTGACCCGGACCCGGACACCGAACCACTCGCGCTGCCGGATGCCGAGCCGCTGCCCGAAGAACCTTCGCCAGAACCAGAGACCGAGCCAGAACCAGAAATCGATCCAGACCCGGAAAGCGAGCCGGAGCCCGAAGCGCTTCCGCTGGCCGACCCGCTCTCGCTGCCGGAGCCGCCGCTTTCCAACGATCCACTCAATCCCGTCGAGCCAATCGAACCGCTGCCGCTTTGCGATCCGCTCTCGCCACTGCCCGATCCGCTGAGCCCCGAGCTTCCCGACGCGCCGCTTTCACCGGAACTCCCGCTCAGCCCCGAAATGACCCCGCTCGAACCGCTCATCCCGGAACTTTCACCGGACGAGCCGCTCGCGCCGGACGAGCCGCTCATGCCAGAGCTTTCTCCCGATGAACCACTTCCCGAGTCGCTGAGGCCGGAGCTTTCGCCGGAGGAACCACTTGCCCCCGAAGACCCACTGATCCCCGAGCTTTCTCCCGAAGAGCCGCTGCCTTCGCCGGACGATCCGCTCTCGCCCGATGAACCGCTGGCCCCGGAGCCTTCGCCGGACGAGCCGCTGACGCCCGACCCCGACGATCCGCTTTCGCCAGACGAACCGCTGAAGCCAGAGCTTTCACCCGACGATCCGCTTTCCCCTGACGACCCGCTGAAGCCCGAACTCTCGCCCGACGTCCCCGAGCTTTCCCCCGATGATCCGCTCTCTCCCGAAGAACCACTGGAGCCCGACGAGCCGCTCGAACCTTCCGGGCAGCAGCCGACCGCATAGACCGGCACGCCGTCCGCCGTCATGCCCACGTAGCGCATCAGGTAGCGGCCGATCTTCGGGAATTCGCAGGTCGCATAGCCGTAAAGCGGCACGCCGTCGGCAAGCCCCAGGAACCGCGCCAGCACCCGCGGGACGGACGAGTGAATCGCCGCGGGCCCGGACCCCGATCCAGGACAGCCGAGCGCGTACACGGGCACGCCGTTCTTCGGTCCCACGAAGCGCGCCAGGTATCGCTGCTGCAGGATCATTGGTTGATGTCCACCACCTTGCACTCGAAGAGTGTCTGCCAGGCCTTCGTCGCCACGTCGTAGCGCTGCACCTCGCCGGGGTAATAGCCATCGTCGTCGGGCACGTTGCTGGTGATCAGCACATGGGCCTGATAGTCGCCGTCGTCCAGCCGCACGACGGCCCAGCGCAGGTACTGCGTGCTCGGGTCTGAGGGGTCCGGCGGCTGAACCCACAGCACCCGCGCGGAACCGTGCGGCAGGTTCTGGAGTTTCTGCGTGTCGCCGTTGATGATTTCCGCGCAGTCGTAGAGCTGTTCGGGATCGACCTGCAGGCGCACCGGCACGACGCCGGCGACGACCGCCAGCCCGATCTTGCCGTCCGCGACCGGCTCCAGCAGCACAGCGAACTTCCCCTTGTGAACATTCTTGGCGGGAACGACGCCCTCGAACGTCACCTGCCGCTTGAACTCGCTCTCGTTGTCGGCCGGGAGGATGATCGGCTCGGTCAGGCCCAGCACGGCGAACCGCCCCCGGTCCGCCCCCGAGGCATTCCGCACCTTGACGATGCCGCTTTGCCGGAAGGACTGCGACGCCTCGGTGCCGAACTGCTTGTGTTCGCGCACGGCGCGGGCCGCGTCGAGGAATGCGTTGAACGCCTCGGCGGTGATCTTCAGCCGTTGGCCCGGCTGGACCTTCTTGAAGGCGTCGCCAGCCATCAGGTGCCAATCCCCAAAAGCGCGAAATCCCCATACGGGTAGACCTGCTCCACGTAGACCGCCGCCGGCTGCTTGACCAGCACGTCGGCGTCCTCGGCGTCCTGGTAGCGGACCCAGAGATATTCCCAGCCCTTCTTGTCGATTCCGGTGATGTCGCCGACGGTCAGCCCGGTCGCGTTCGGGCTAGCGGCGAAGCTGAAGGTGATTTCCCAGTCTTCCTGGCCGCGCTGCGAGCCGGAATCGCCCTGGAAAAGCACCTCGCCGGGCGCGAACCCCTTGAACGGCGCGGCGTTGACCTTGCCGGTGAGGGAGAAGAGGGTTACTTGGCTACGGGCTAACCAGTCCCGGTCACTGGGTATTCAGCTCCCCCCAGCCTTCTAAGCCTTGTTCCGCTATAACTCCTTTTTCTGCCTTGACTTCAATTGTGTGTGGAATCTTGGGCATCATATTTGCTCCTCCCGTGCCGCGATAATCGCGTGGTCATCGTCGTCCTCGAGGAGTCAGGTCATGCTTTACGCTCAGGCAGAGCAAAGGCGTGGTTTTACGCTTATCGAATTGTTGGTCGTCATTGCCATCGTCGGGGTCCTGATCGGCTTGCTGCTGCCGGCCGTGCAAAAAGTGCGCGAGGCCGCCAACCGCATCAAGTGCCAGAACAACCTCAAGCAACTCGCTCTGGCGTGTCACAACTTTGAGAGCGCAAGAGGCGGTTTCCCACCGGTGTACCTGACTGCCAACCAGCCGGGGTGGGTAACCGCCGTGCTGCCGTACATCGAGCAGGATAACCTCGCCAATCTCTGGCCGTCCGGCCTCGACCCGAACGGCACCAACTGGAAGTCACCCGCTTTAACACCTGTTGTGAGTACGGTCATCAAGGTACAAGTTTGTCCCTCCAGTCCCGTTGGCGGCCAGGTACTGACATTGACGGATTCAACGGGGACAACATTCACTGCAGCCACAGCCGACTATGCCGCAGCCGCGTCGTTCAACTCCACGCTCTACGCCCAGTTGTACCCGCCGGGGATCGCGGACACTACCGCGCCCATGCAAGTCGGCGCGCTGGGGAAGATCGCCGGAGTGACGGATGGCACCTCGAACACGATTCTGCTGGTTGAAATGTCGGGCCGTCCGTACTGGTATCTCCCCAACAAGCAGAGATCGACGAGTGCACCTGCATGGGCTAACCCGCGAACCTATGGGTTCGGCTTCTGGGCGCACAACAACGCCCACAACATCTCGACGTCCCTGGCGGATGGGAGTTGGTTCGGAACCGCGTGTGCCGTCAATTGTTTCAACCAGTTCGCGGTGTACAGCTTTCACCCGAGCGGGGCGAACGTGGCATTTGCGGACGGGTCGGTTCGCATGTTGTCAAATGCAACTTCCCCTCGAACGCTAGCTGCACTGGTCACTCGGGCGGGCGGAGAAGTGGTCAACGCCGATTACTAACACCGAGCCGCACATCTGCGAGGGATTGATGGTTATGAGGTTTCGGGCGACTATCGTGGTCTTGGTTACGGCTGTGCTGTTGACATCATGTAGCCAGAGAAGCCCTGTGGAGGTCTACCCCGTCCGGGGAATAGTGCTTTACAAGGACAGGCCCGCGACCGGGGCGCGGGTCGTGTTCCACCCCTTGGGAACCGCGGAGAGCGGTCGGCCTCTCCCTCAGGCGACCGTTGAAGAGAACGGGGCCTTTCGCCTGAGCACATACGTGCAGCACGACGGTGCTCCACCGGGAAAGTATGCAGTCACCATCCTGTGGCCTTCAGACGTCGTCAAGGAGGAAGACGGAACTCCCGCAGGTCCAGATCGACTGAAAGGTCGCTACTCGGACCCCCAGAGAACGCCTCTCCAGGTCGAGATTCACGCACAGCCCAACGAACTGGAGCCGTTCTACGTCAAGTGATCCTTGGCCCCGTTTCTTGTCGAACCGGGCCGTGTTCTCGATTTTCTGGAGGTGAGAAGATGTTTCGGATCGATCTTCGAGTCGTGATGCTGGCCGGGGCGGTTGCCCTGGTTGCCGCTGCCGGAATCGCTTTCAACCCAGTCATGGCTGACACACCGTCGGCCAAGCAACCAGCCAAGGATTCACCCAAGCAACCCCCATCTGAAAAAGCGGTGCTGGCAAAGAACACTGTGGTGCGGGCTGACGTGCCCTATGGCAAGGACGACAAGCAGCGGCTGGACGTGTATTCCCCGAAAGGTGTGAAGGAAGCCCCCGTGGTCGTCTTCGTCCACGGTGGGGAATGGACCCGACGGGACAAGGCGGAGGTGAGCTATAAGCCCAAGTTTTTCAACGAAAACGGCATCGTCTTCGTCAGCATCAATTACCGGCTCACGCCCGCCGTGACCCATCCGGCTCACGTCAGCGACGTGGCGGCCGCTGTCGGTTGGATACGCGAGCACGCCGCGGAGTTCGGGAGCGATCCGAAGAAGATCGTGTTGATGGGCCACTCTGCCGGCTGCCACTTGGCGACACTCGTGGCCCTCGATCCGCGATACCTGGCCGAGGTCAAGCTCCGACCCGCCGACCTTCGCGGCGTGGTCGCCTGGAGTGGCGGAGCTTACGATCTGGTCGATAAAGTCAAGGCTGGTGGCTTTTATGCTGACCACATCAAGAAAGCCTTTGGGGATTCGGAGGATGCCCAAAGGGACGCTTCTCCTATGGCTCATGTGACGAAAGAGGTCAAGAATGGGCCGGCATTTCTTTTCGTCTCTGTCGAACGCGGGAATCCATCCCACAAGGCATCAGAGCGGCTGGCGGGATTGATCGTCGCTGCGGGAGGCAAGGCCACATCCAAGCTGCTGGAGGGGCGAGATCACCTCAGCGCCAATCGTCTTCTGGGCGCGCCAGAGGATAAGACGGGAACGATCCTTCTGGAGCTTATACGTGAAGTTGCCAAATGAGGGACAATGCACTGGGATTGAGTGCCGCATTCTGCGGTTCGTTCTTCGATCTTGCTTATGTCGGAGGTGGCGCGTTGCGCTGGTGCGGGTTGAAGTCGGCCGGCTTGAAAACCCGCGACCGCTTCGGATCGCGATGGACGTTGGCGATAAGTGCCAAGACGGCGCTGGTATGCGCCCAGCGTTCTCGGCAGCGGGCCTCGGCCATCAGGCAGAGTTCCCGGAGGGTGAAAGGGCCGGGGTCGAGTCCGAGGATTCCGGCGCAATGCCATATGAGCTGAGCAGCCTGTTCGCTTCGCGGTCGGCGTCGAAGCTCTCCAGGACCTGTTCCGCCCGGTCCAGCATCCGGCCGCGCACCTTCCTGGATTCGGCGATGATCTTCCGCAGGCTGCGCCGTACCTTCGGATCGGGGAAAAAATCGATCAGCTCCTCCAGGAAGGCCTCCGTGGCCTGGTGGATCGCATCGCCGAACATGGCACGGCCGAAATCCTCGTCGCTCACCTTGCGGGCCTCAGCCTCTTCCTTGCACAGGCAGTAGAGCACGTCCACGAGCTGGATAATGTCCCCCAGTAACTCGCCCAGGCCCTTGAAGTTGTCGTCGAGCAGCTTGTAGAGGTTGACCTTGAGCAGCCCCTGGACACGCTTGATCGTCGCCACGTTGACGGCGATGGTCCAAACGCGCCCGGCGTTGTCAGTGAAGGTGTGCATGTCACTGCTCCTGGGTCATGCAGCCGGAGGGCTCTTCTTCGCGGCGATCCACCAACTCTCCCGAGCACGGACAGTGCAGGTGCATGTACTGCCGCGCCTCGCCGTCCACGGCGAAGGCCGCCAGGAGGTGCCGCCGATTGTGATCGGCGAACACCAGATAGCGCAGCGACGGCAACTGGGCGGCGGTTGGTTCCATCGATCAACTCTTCGCGGGAAGCTGGTCCACCTTCTGCTTCAGCCGCTCCACGGCATCGCGCAAGCCGTAAAGGCCCAGGGCACCGGCCAGGTACACGACGATGCTGACGTACTGCTCGGGAACGAAGTGCCAGAGTTCATTGGCGGCCAGCACGGCGACGACCAGCGCGGCCAGTTTGGTCTTGTAGCCCTGGAGGCTGTCGAGCAGCGACAGCGACGCACCTGGCGTGGCACCGGCCGTTCCACTCACCGGCTTTTTCAACAGGTTCTCCAGCCAGCCGGTGCGGAGGGCGAAGAACACCGCCCCGACCCCCAGGAGAATCCAGGCCCATTGCGGAACGTTGGCGAAGTTCATGAGGTCTCCTTTCTGAGTGCGAGCAGAAACAGCACGCCGGCCAGGCCGAGGACGGCCCAGGTGGATAGCTCCGCGCTCGGCCGGCGCAGGTCGCGGTCCCTGGCCGGGTCGTAGTTCGGGTCGGGTTTGCGGACGGCCTCCAACGCCCGCCGCAGGCCATCGGCCCCGTCGGCGTAATCGTCCTGGCGGTGCAGCACCTTGCCGGACGGAGCCTGCACGTAAAGCGTCGGTTTGCCGGCGGTGTGGAAGCCCGCTCGCGCCACGGCCCAGTGGTCCGGGGCATAGCTTTGCACGAGGAAGCCGCCGGCCAGATCAGCGAGCGGGCCTTTGAGGTCGTCCAGCACGCGCTTGCGGTCGGCCTCGGAGCCGATGATCGTCAGCCGCAGCTTGCCGCTGTCATCACTCAGCCCGCTGGCTTCGAGAAGTTGCTTGGCCTCCGCGTGCGTGATCTCCCGGCCGCCCAGCGTGATGTGTTCGCGCATCTGGCCGAGCTGCGCGCGGTCGATGCCGAAGTTCTTGACGCCGTCCTGCTCGACCATCGGCAGGTCGCCGAATACGTCATCCGACGTCGGCGCCGTGCAGTGGCAACCATCGCCCCCGCACGGCTGGCCCTGACGACAGGGACAGCAGCTGCCCCGGCACGGGCAACGACAGCCCTGCGGACACCGACGACAACCCTCCGGGTCCGGCCGGAGCGTGAGCGTACTGGTCTTGCCCGCTTCCACTTCCAGCGTCCATTGCTGCTCCGTCGTGCCCCAGCGGGCCGTGACGCGGTACGAGTAGCGGTAGCCGGGCCGCAGCGGTGGGGTGACGAGGACACGGACCGGCCCCCGGCTTTGCACGTGGTGCTCGTCGAGCCAGACCTCGCCGTTGGGCGGGTCCACGGTCAGGCGAATGGTCGCCGGCCGGGCCTGCGTCTCCACCGCACGGGTGGCGCAATCAGGCCCGACCCACTGGCCGATCACCAGCGAAAGCAGAAACGCGTGCATGATTCACCTCAGTTCGTCGGCGGGGGCGGGGGCGGCGGGGCGAGCAGGATCACGGCCCAGCCCCCGCCCATGCCGGTCCAGGTCCGCTGGAACTCCTGCGGCGTCATCCACTCGATCAAGTTGGCGCCGGGGTAGTTGTTGTCCAGCACGGCAAACCACCTGTCATCAGCGTGGACCAGGCTCACCATGTGGGCGATCCGCGAGCCGCCGTAGCGCCCGGTCGGGCTGAACGAGTAGGTCACACCCGGCATCCGTCCCGTCCGACAGGCGAGCTTCAAGAGTTCCAGGTCGCTTCCCTCGTAGTTGAGGAATGATGGAGCATCAGCCTGACCCCGTTCCTTGGCCATCTGCGGCAAATGCTTCTGGACCGCGCCGGGGTAGGCCCCGCCGGGAATGCCATGATTCTGAATCCACTTGGGCGCTTCCTCGTAGGCGGGCACGTTCTGCCAGACGGCAGCGTGGTGGATCGAGGTCCACACGCAGCAGCCCTGGCCGCGTGAGGTGGTGTTGCGGCGGTGCAGGTCGCCCGGCAGGTCGCAGTGGACCTCGGTGCCGTCGGGGGCCTTGTTGCCGCCGACAGAAGCGCCGATGGCGCCGCAGACCAAGATCAACAAAGCTTGTCTCATGGCGTCTTCCGATGCAGGAAAACCAGGTAGATCACGACCAGGGCCACGGCCGCGCCGAGCGCTCCATCCTTGACGCCCGCGTAGTACACGGCGGAGCCAAGCTGATCGGGAACGTTGTCCCACTTCTCCATGCTGGCCCGCGCTGCACGCAGGAAACTCCGGGCCTCGTCAAGCAGTTCCTTCTGGGCAGCAAGGTCTGCCGGCGCCTTGTGCTCAGGATCGTCGCCCGCATGGGCAGGTACGGCCGTGATCAGCAAAAGCGCAATCACCAAGGCAGGCCATCGTTTCATTGGCATCCTCCGATTACGGCACGACGATCCAGCTCGGTGGGTTGGCGGCATACGTCGGCTTCACCGTGACGCTGACCGTGATCGCCTCTTCCAGCGCCTCGTTGCGGCTGAAGTTCGTCACCATGCAGGTCGCCCGCAGGCCCTGCGACCCGGCCACGGTGATGTCGCCGTCCATGACCGCGAACTCCATCGCGCCGCGGTTGAGGAAGGTGTCCCGGATCGCGCCAAAGTCATCGTCGGCCGTGTCCCAGACCATCTCGAACTCGATGGAGCCGTCCTTGAGGGTGGCAACGGTCGCCTTCCAGCCGGCGTTGCCGCGCGTGGTCACGTCCGCCTCGCCGGCTTCGAGGTTGAGGGTCACATCCTTGACGTTCTTGACCTCGTTCCAAACGGGGACAGCGAAGGTGCCCGTGTTGCGATACAGCTTGGCGTCGAGGCCGAGTTTGACCGCCATGAGCGTGTCTCCTTAGCGAACCGAATCGCGCCACAGGACCGGCAGCCTGGGTTGTTCCGCCGCGAAGGCGGGCTGCATGAACGGCCGAGGCCGGTAGCGCGCGTGCCGGGCCTTGCCGCGATCCTCGATCACCGCGTCGCCGCCGTGCTCCAGGAGGCGAGGCGCCGGCGAGCCTTCCTTCGTCAGCGTCGGGCCAATGACGACGCTCTTGCGCTGCGGGTCGTAGGCGAACAGGATGAACCGCCGCAGCAGGCCAACGTGCGAATGAGGCGGCTGGCCCGGCGGGCTGGTCCCCTTGCGCTTTCGAATCGAGGTTTTGGCCCGCTGCCGCACGAACGCGCCGAACTTCGACAGCACCTTCCGCGTGCCGGCGTCCACCGACCGCATGACCTTGTCGCGGTCGAAGAAGCCGCCCTTGGCGGCCTGGAACGTCATGCCGATCACGGCTCACCTCCAGGCCCGAAAGGTCAGCGTGACGACGCTGGTGAACTGCCGCAGCTCGTCGAGGTGCTCCAGCGCGTAGACCGGCTCGTTCTTCACCTCGGTGCAGCGGGCGCTGGGAAAGCCCGCCAAGGGCTGCGTCCGAAAGAGGTCGGCGATCTCCTCGACCCGTTCCATGAGCGCATTGAGGTCCCCCGCCGTCGGCTCGATCTTGCGTTGTACCACCAAATTGACCCGGTTGCCGATGTTGAAGTGACCGAGTTGCGAACGTATACTGACGACCACAGCAACTCCTGAGACGGCAGAGGATGAGATGAGTCATCCGGAGAAGGTACAATGAATCTGTTCGTGCTTGTTTCGACCGGCCAGAAGGTGGCGAATCTTCCGCCCGTTCTGGAGATTGCACAACCGGGTGATCAAATTCTTTGGGTCGAAAGCCAAGAGGCCCATGAGCGTGACTGGACCGCAGCACCTCGCGCCGTGCTGGAACAATATGGTCTCGTCACGGCAAACGTAGCTCGGTTGAGCCACGTCAACGATCCGTTTCTGTTAACCACAACTCTGGATCTATTCGCTCAATCAGCCGCCGATCGATACGAGGCGATCTATCTGGTGACCAATGGCGGAACCAAGCACACGCCGATTGGTTTGCTCCATGCTTTTCAATCCTGTGCTCCTCGTCTTCTGTATGGTGATGAACGCCCAGCGATGTACGGCATTTTTCCATCGGGATTGCGTGAGCCTCCTCAAGTTGCCCCTTACACTCGTCATCGACTCGACCTGGCAGACATCCTGCGACTAAATGGCTTCACGTTTGCGACAGGCAGTATGCAGCAACGGATCTGGCCGGCTGAGCTTCCACCGGATCTGCGTCAAGAACGGTATGGTGTGGATGAGCAATACACATACCAGTTGCACACTCAACATTATGAATGGGCATCTGTTTCGGGACAGGAACAACGCGTTCGCTTTGAAGAATTGTCTGAGCTTGTGCCAGAAGTGTACAAGCGCTGGCAACGCACACTAGAGCAATTGTGTCACGCTATGAACCCGCAAAACCTCAGGAATACGTACAACTGCACGCTGAAGCTGGGGGATAACGCCCGCCGAGCGGCCGCGCTTCGATCCGCTGGAGTCGAGCAGCCATCCGCACGCATCGGCGATTCGCTCGAACGTGCCGTGGCTCGACGAGTGAGGGGCTGGCTGGAACAGAACCCGCACCCAGCGGTGCAATCGGTCTGGACAGGGGTGAAAATTGCACGGGAAACCCAACCTCAGAACGTTGATGCCGAGTTTGATATTTTGATAGTGCTTAAGAACGGTATCTTGTTTCATCTCGAATGTAAATCGGCAAACGTGGACCGGCGCGAGCTGGACGTGAATACTTATCGGTTGAGGCAAGCGGGATCCCAACTGGCCCGTTCCGTTGTGGTTGTGCCGATCTTCACCCGCTGTGCCCACACTCCCTGGTTTATGGCTCTCCATTCGACTCGATTTCTCCTTCAAGATCAATTGGGACACCAACTCGTCCTACCGTTTACCTGGCCAAATCAACCCGAGACGTACCAGCTACCCAATGCCGAACCACCTGAACAGTTTCAGTGCGACACCTTCGAGAACGGGTTGAGTGCTTTGCTGCGTCCCTATCGCCCATAGGCGGCGGTCGATGGACAGCAGTAAACCGTAGGTGTCCGCCCGGTTCTCGTACTTCTCTTCGCCAAGGGTGCCGTGTTTCAGCTCGCCGCCGGGGGCGACCAGCTCGTACTGGTCCTTGCCAATGAGGCGATAGCTGGTCACGGTCTTGAAGTCGCTGACGTTGCGGACGGCGGTGATGTTCCGCCAGGTACGCTCGACCGAGAAGAAGCCTTCGAGTAGGAATTTGTTGGCGACGTTGGAGAGGATGCCGCCGATGTCGATGGTCGAGAAGGACGCCTCGATGCCGCGGGCAAAGGCGAAGCGCAGGACCGCGCGGTGGTCGCGGAAGTTGCGGCCGGTGTAGCCGTTAGCCCACGCCGCCTCCAGGAGCAGCTCCTGCAAGCCGATGCCGCCACGGAATCGCCGGGCGGCCAGGTCGAGCGTCTGCGGCTCGTACAGCTCTTCGACCTGGCCGAGCTTGGCCGTGAGCAAGCACGCCGCTTCGAGCACCGTGGCGGTGATCGTGTTGTCGGCGATGTGGACGGCCGGGGAGCGCGGGCGGTCGGCGCGGAGGATTTCCAGCTCGCAGCGGGTCGCGTCCCAGCCCTCCTGGATGGCCCGCGCCTCGATGTCCGCGTGCCGGCCGGCGCAGACCCGGCGGATGGCGGCAATGCGGCTAGTTTCAGCCAGCGCCTGGGCGCGGACCTCCTCAACCGTCGGCTGCGGGTCCGCCGAAGGTGCCGGCGCTTGGGGCGAGACCGTGCCGGCGACATCGGTGTTGGCGTCTGCGGTGTTCACGGGTGCATCTCCCGGCGGGTTGGTCGCGGCGACGATCGCGCTGGTTTGGCCGTCGGCCCCGAGATCGACGAAGCTGATCTCGCCCAAGGTCGCCTTGCGAACGACGTTGAGCGGGCCGGTAAGTGCCCGGCCGTTGACCACGACCTTCTGGTTCTCCTTGATGAACTCGAACTCCTCGACGCCGGCGCCGACCGACGCCTGCCAGGGGAAGCCGTTCTTGGCCGAGATGACGATCTCGCGGGCCGCGGCCGTATCGCGGGAGACCACGCCGGTTGCCGTGAGCTGGCCATCCTCGATGCGGATGGCATCGGTGTGCCCCACGCCGGAGAGCGGATCGTGCCCGAAGCGGATCGGCCGCGATTGCGACGGGATGGTCAGCCCCGCCAGGTCGAGAACCACTGGATAGCGCCAGCCGGCGATCCGCATCGGGGCGCCGGTGTAGGCGACCATGCGGAAGCGCGGCAGGCCCTTGTTCGCTTCGCCGCTGCCGTCGGCCGTGAGCTCAATCGTGGCCGTCGCGCTCAGGTTGAGCAGGCCGGGCACGCCAGTCTCAAGCGGCTGCCCACTGGGCTTCCGACTCGTCGGTTTCATCGTCGTCGCTCTCCTTCGGTTCCGTTGGTTGGGCCTGCGCCGGCGTCAGCCCCAGCTCCTGCATGAGCGCGATTTCCTTGGCCCGCTGGCGCAGGGCCTCTTCCCAGTCCCGGCCCTGCCGGGCGTATTCGTGTGCGAGCGTGGTGGTGTGATGGGCCAGGCGCGTGGCCTGGGCCGAGGCTTCCTTGGCGGGATCGACGTGCTCCTGGCCGTCCCAGAACCACTGGTGCGACCAATCGGCGAACGGGCCGAGGTCCGCGGGTAAGAGCCCCGGTATCAGGGCCGCCTCATCGAGCCAGGCGGACAGGATGCGATCCAGCACCACGCATTCCAGGTGCGCCTGATCGACGCGAATCGCTTTGAAGTAGGTCTGGTGATCGAGCCGGCCGGAGGCGTAGTTGTAGCCCGAGCTGTTGCCCGCCGCGACGTTGAAGGGCATGTTGAGGCAGCGGGCGATCTCGTTGAGGATCTCCTTCTTGAACTCGGCGTAGGTGGTGGCCGGCTGCTCCGCCTGCAGCTGGCTCATCTTCCAGCCGCCCGGCATGGTCACCAGCGCCCGCTGCTCCAGCTCGATCGGCTCGAACGGCTCGGCGGCATCCGCCTCGCCGCCGGCCGGGGCATCGGTGTAAAGGATGCCGGCGAAGTCGGCAGCCGTCTCGGCCGCCGCGATCACGGCCAGGGTGAAGCGCCGCAACTGGGCGAACAGTGGCAGCGCCGGCATGATGTCTGGGATGCCGCGGGCCTGGCCGGGACGGTCGGCCCGAAACCAGTGCAGCATCGACTCGGCCGGCACGCGGTCATAGTCGAGGATGAAGTTCCGTGACGTCTCGCCGGGATGTTCCCGCAGCACGTGGTACTCGACTGGGTTGCCGGCCGCATCGAACACGATGCCGTCGATGGCGTTTTCCGTCCGTGCGTTCAGGTCCGGCGTGCAGACCTGGTCGGCCTCGACCAGCCGCAAGTCGAGCTGCACCGGCGTGGGCAGCTTGGGGTTGCTGGTCAGGATGGCGAACGCCTCGCCATCCTGCGCCCGGGCCATGCGCATGGTGCGGAGCTTCTCGGCCAGGCCGACTGCCCTGGACCAGCGGGCAAACTCCTGTTCGATCCGCCGATTGGCCTCGGCATTTGGCGTGAGCATTTGCAGCCGAGGCCCGGTGCCAACCACGTCGTTGGCCAGGGTCAAGACGATGCCGCGTGCGTAGCTGTTGTTGGCGACCTCGTAGCGGGCGCGGTTGCGCAGGATACGGCGCACCTCGGCGCTGTTGGCGGCGTTGGCCGACAACCCATTCGTAAGGGCGGGGTCCAGTTTTTTTACCAATGCGGGTGGTTCGCCTGTATCCGCTGGGCTTTGCGGGCCTCGCGGCGGTCAGCCGTTGCATGAGCCGGAGCCCGCAAGCAAGCCCAAGCTCCTGTTCGAGATATATGTGACTCATAGTCCGTGGGCTGATGAACTACAGTAAACTATCCTTTCTCCATGCCTCGGAACACTGACATCGCGCAGCGCTTTGGCGACCGGCTGCGGCAGCTACGCAAGAATGTTGGCTTGTCCCAGGAAGCGTTCGCTGTCAAGTGCGGCCTGGACCGCACGTACATCAGCGGCATTGAACGGGGTAGGCGGAACGTATCTCTTCGAAACATCGAAGTAATCGCCAAGGCCCTCGGCGTCTCGATTTCGGAACTGACTCGGGGCTTGTAATGGCACGCGCTAAACGAACGTCTTTCCTGGCCACACTCACCGATCCACATTCGGTGATTACCGCCATCGATAGCGGGCTTCGGTTCCCCGAAGTAGTGCCCGTAATGCGGGAGAAGTACGAGGCAGCCATCCGCCAGTTCGCGTCCCTCGTCGAGCAAGCCAGCAGCAGCGACAATCTGCTTGAGCTTATTCGCACCCCAACGATCCCCGCCGACCGCAGGATGGCACTGCTTAAGATCTTTCGCCGCTGCGTTTCTGGAGTCTGCGACACCGAGGCTACCAAGAAGATCACGACCATTTCCACCCGCAGCTTGGTGGACAACTACGGGAGCACCTTCAAGCCGATCTCCAAGCTGAAGGAGCAGTTCGCGGACCTGTCAGACGTGTTCGTCTCGGTTCTCGCCGTGTCCATCGGCGAGTATGACAACCGGGGGCAGCAGGGCTACGTCTTGACCGGCCAGTTCTTCGACTGGTTCGAGGAGCAATTCGAGGACCACCTGACCATCGAAGGGCCACGAGGGGCCGGTCCTGACGTTGAACTAAGCACGGTCATCCCCGGCTTCCAAGGCTCGTGCCCCTGCGACTTCATCATCCGCAAGAAGCTCGACCGCAGCGTTGTGGCGGTGGGGTTTGCGCGGTACGACTCGACGCGAGGCGGCGCACAGTCCGATGACCGGACGGGCGGCAACAGGGGTAAGGTCTACATGATCCGTGATTTCTGCCAGAGCACGAAGAAGCCGCTGCGCATCCTGTTCTTGGCGGACGGCCCTGGCCTCGCCAACCGTGATACATGGCGCGAGGCCGTAAACCTCGACGGAATGTGGGACGGCAACGTCCGCGTGACCACCTTGAAGCTGGCGGACAAGCGGGTGACTCTGGAGTGGCTTACGAGCGAGAAATCGGCCTGACTTGTCACTCCACTACCGACGCCGAACCCGGAGGAAACTGACGCGCCCATGCCTGGATCATCTCGGCGGAAGGACACGCTGGTCCTTCCGCCGTCCAAAGGTCAAAGCTAGTGCGCAGCATACTGGGGTGGCCGAAGAGCGTGGGCTGCTTCACCTTCTTGCCACGGACGAAATCCCCCATCGGCTCCGAGCCAGCCGCCAGCCGCGTGATCGTCGTGGCTATAGCTTCGACGCTGGAATCCACACCGAGCCACTTGCGGCCCAACTCCTCGGCGGCAACCAGTGTCGTCCCCGATCCCACGAAGCAATCGAGCACTAAATCACCCGCGTCGGACGAGGCCGATACGACGCGGCGCAGTAGCTCCAGCGGCTTCTCCGTGGGGTAGCCCGTGACCTCGATGTTCTGGTTGTGGGCATCGCGGCAGTCGAGCCAGATGTCCTGAACCGGGATGCCCTTGCTCTGGTCGAAGTAGATCTTGCGGCGAGGGTTGCCATTTGGCGACCAGTAGATCTCTCCCTTGGCGTCGAGTTCGTCGAGGACTCTCGGCGGGTACTGCCAGTGCTTGCCGGGCGGCGGCAGCTTGCCGCGCCACGGTTGGCCGGTTTCTCCGTGCCTGACGCCCGGCGCGTGGACCGGAACCTTCTTGTACCTTCTGCCGGTGCCCTTCTCGACGTACTGGTACTCCCGCTTGCACCACTCGTCCGTCCATGTCTCGTAGGGTCTGTTCCACGTGTAGGAGTCGGTCTTGGTGTAGAAGAGGATGTAGTCCGAGATGTTTCCGTACTGCTTCCGGGTGAAGTTCTTCCGGTTGGACTTCTTCCGGGTGATCCAGTTGCGGAAGTTCGCTGGCCCAAAGACTTCGTCCATCACGACCTTCGCCGGAAAAGCCATCTTTTCGTCGAGATGGACGTAGATCGAGCCAGCTGGGGCCATGAGTTCGCGGAGGACCACGAGCCGCTGCCGAAGGAATTCGAGGAAGTGAGCTCCGTAGGCCAGGTCGTCGTAGGCGCGCTGGCCGTTCCGTGACTCGAAGACCCCGCCCGTCGCAAAGGGCGGGTCAATATAGACCAGCTTGACCTTGCCACGCACGTCCCGGTCGTCGAGCAGGGTCCGCAGCACGCCGAGGTTATCGGCACAGTAAAGCCGGTTCCGCCAAATCCCCTCGGTCTGCTTCGTGACCGACAGCCGCAGTTGGGGACTACATCGAGCACCCTTGAGGATTTCGGTGATAGAGTGCTTGCCAGTGTAGACCAACTCGTAGTCGAGCGGCCGGGGCGTTGTGCCTTCGGAAAGTCGACTCGCTCGCCTCGTGGCTTTACCGGGCTTGCGGTTGCGATTCGGCATTGTTCGTGCTTGCTGTTTCGGGTCGCCGGGCGGTCAACCCGTAGCTTATAAGTCACGGGCGGGGTTGTCAATCCATTTCGGTTCGGCGGTGCCCGTCCTTCTCATCGTCGGGTGGACGACACCTCGCTTCCAGCAGAACCCCACCCGCTCCACACGGGTGCCCCTCCCGTCCTTGCGGGTCAGGACCGGGTGCTCTTTCACCCAGATGATCGCCTGGGAGAAATACAGCCCCGTGGCCTTCAGCACCGGCGGGTAGTTGGCGCAGTTGGCGTAGCCGCCCCAGATGTAGAACGCTCGGCCCGGCAACAGCACGCGAGCGAGGTTGCCGAACCAGGCGTGCAGCATCCGGTCGAACGCTTCCTCGGAGACGAAGTCGCTGGCCAGCGGCCGGTCCTTGGGCCGCAGCTTCTTGTGCGTCGGCGCCTTTGGCCCCTGACGCGCGACATCGAAGGACTGGTGATGGTTCTGAGGCTGGGTATTGGAGTCGCCAAACGACGACAGGCCGGCGGCGATGGCGTTGTTCGAGCGCGGCTCCACCTTCACGTTGTACGGCGGGTCCGTGTTAACCAGGTGGATGGCCGCGCCGCCCAAGAGCCGGTCCACGTCCTCGGCCTTGCCGCTGTCGCCGCACAGCAGCCGGTGGTCGCCCAGGAGCCACAGGTCGCCCGGCTGCGTGGTCGCCTCGTCGGGCGGCTCTGGCACCTCGTCGGGGTCGCACAGGCCGTCCTTCACGCCGGGGTCGAGCAACCTGGCCAGCTCGTCCTGGTCGAAGCCGAGCAGGCCCAGGTCGTAGTTCATCTCCTGTAGCCCGGCCAGCTCGATGGGCAAAAGGTCGTAGTTCCAGTCGGACAACTCGGCGCTCTTGTTGTCGGCGATGCGGTAGGCCCGCGCCTGCTCGGGGGTCAGGTCCTTGGCGACGTGGACCGGCACCTTCTCCAGGCCAAGTTTCAGCGCGGCTTTGTAGCGGGTGTGCCCGACGACGATGACGCCCTCTGCGTCCACCACGATCGGCTGGCGGAAGCCGAACTCGCGCAGCGATGCCGCGACGGTGTCCACGGCGTCGTCATTGTGACGCGGGTTGTTCTCGTAGGGCTTGATGTCGGACAGGTTGCGAAGCTCGATTTTCATGGCCATCTTCTCCGTTCAAAAGTTCGGACCGGGAAATAAAACTGTCCTTACGTTGGCGGCTGTTCCCGCCGCGGGGCCGGGCCGAAGGACGCCCGGGAAGTACCTATCGGCCGTCTGTGTGGTGAGGCTATGCTCACCACACAGCGTGTGCTCACGCCTTGTGGCGTGAGCACACGCAGGGGGCATTAGGGGGACTCACACCACACACAGAACAGCGTTTCCGCTGTGTGGTGCGACTACTCACCACACAGCACGCGCTGCGAGGAGTGGTCGGCACGACGCTCTCACCACACACGCTGTTCATTCGGCAACCTCCTCGTTGGCGGCTTGTGGAACGTTCGCGTAGGCCGACGGGCGGTTGCGACCGCTCGCCCAGCGGTGGACCAGACCCAACCCTTCTGCCCGGCGCAACAGGCGTTCCGCCTTCCAGTCGGACAGCCCGACAGCGTTGGCTTCAGCCAGGATCGCGTCGCGCGTCTTGGGTTTGCTCGTCACGAACGTCGCCGCGAACCGTTCCGCGTCCCAGGTGGGCTCGGGTTGTTCCGCTTCGTCCACGGCCGCCTCGGCCTTGCGTGCCCGCCTGGGACGTTCGCTCCGCAGCAGAGTCGGGTCGAGGTCGTCGGCTGGCAGCCACACCGGGAAAGCCCAGCGCAGGCACCTCGGCATCACCGGCGGCCAGGAACGCACGGCCGCTTCCAGCACGACCACGTCGTCCTCCTCGTGCGGCCGCAGGACCAGGTGCGTGTCGGTCGCCCGGCTCTGGCTACCGGCACCTGCGCCCACGTCCGTGATCGCCTTGCCGGACTGGTTCCCCTTGCTGGTGTGGTGGATCAGCACGAAGCAGCAGCCCAGCAGGTCGGCGTAGCGGTCGATGGCGTTGTAAACGTTGGCCATTGTGCCGTTGTCGTTCTCGTCCATCTCCCGCGGCATGAAGCGGTACATGGCATCCAGAATGATCACCCGGAACCGCCCCGGCTCCAGCGCGCCGAAGTACGGCCCGAGCGAAAAGATGTCCTGCCAGTGCCCGCGCAGGTTCTGCACGAAGACACCCTGGCCGACGTCACCCAGGCGGATCCGTCGCGCCGCCGCGACCTTGGGGATGCGGTTGGCCGAGGTCTCGCCATGAAGTTCGTTGTCGATGATCAGCACATCGCCCTGCACTGTTTCAAACATGTCGAGCCAGGGCCGTCCCGTGGCGACGGCCAGGGCCAGGTCGGTGACAAGCCAAGATTTTCCAATTTTTGGGGCGGAGATGACGTTCATCGTCTCGCCCTGGCGCAGCAGACCGTGGATCACTGGCCGGCGCAGGTCGGGGTAGCGCGCCACCAGGTCGGCCAGGCTGATCGGGGCCAGCTGCGGCGCCTGGGCCAGCATCATTTGGTCCCAGTGCCCCTCGGCCATCGCGGTTGCGATCTGGTCCGGCTCGTACCGGGCGACGCTGGCGGCGATGCGCTCGACCTCGCGGGGCGACAGCGGCGGGAAGCAGCGGTCCTTGTTGGTCTGGAGCAAGGCGGCGGCGATCTCGGCCAGGGTCATCCCGACCCGGCGCATATTCCCGCCCAGGCGCGCCAGGGTCGCGTTGCGTTGGCCCTCCGGGATCGGGTTCGCCTGGCCCCCTCCGGCCGCGACGTGGGCCAACGTGGGCGTTTCTTGGGCCAAGGCGTCGAGCAACGAGGCTAACCACGATGGCGGCTCGGGGAGCCGTTCGGGTGGGCCGTCAAGTTCCAGGCCCGGCACCCAGGAGTATGCCCCGTCCGGCCGCCAGGACGGGGGCACGACGATGTAGCCGCCGTCCGTGCGCGTATCAACCTTCGGGGCCAGCCGGCTCGCGGTGCAGCGCCAGCCCTTCCCCGCTGGCTTGCGGAAGACGTGGTGCCGGCCGCCGCGCGGCGTCATGGCCGTCGGTGCGGCCGCCAGGTCGAGCTGCTTGTCCGGGTCGTCCTTGAGCCACGGGTTGGCCGCGTTCCCTTCTGCCGGGTCGAGATCGACGACGAGCAGCCCTGCGGTGGCGATGGCGACGTTCGCGGTCGGGTGCTGCCCCCACCACCGCTCGATCTGCTCAACCTCCGTGGTCGCGTCGAAGAAGCCGTGGTCGGTCAGCGGCGTGCTGTTGCCCGGCGCGCAGGGGAACACTCGGTAGCCCAGTTCGGCGTAGCGGAGAGCGGCGGACAGCAGTTCGGCCGGCGTCACCACGGAATCTCCTCCTCCGCGGCGACCGCGTTGTAGCCGACCGGAGATCAATCGCGTCCGCCAAACTGTCCGGTGGCGTTTCGCCATACAGCCCGAAATTGTGTAAAATTTGAGAATCGTGGGAGTTGCACGAAATGATCTTCGACGGATGGCGACATGACGAAGCAAGGACGAAAAGTGCCAGATGTGCGTGAAGAACTTGAGAAGCTGCTCTACAACTTGACGATGGAGCATCTGGCGAAACTCGCCGCGTATGTTTCGGGGCCGATCAAGAAGAGGGGAACTCGGGACAAGCTCCTTCTTGCGTATCAGAAAGACCCCGTGTTCAGCATTTTCGGTCTGGACGCCGAGGAATACCTTGGCGCTACCCTTGCTGGGGGCACGGTTACCAGCATTCACCGGAAGATCGGAGACATCTACGAAGCCTGCGTCAAGACGATCTTCATGAAATCGTTGAACCAATCGCCGACCGACGTGACATACAGCACGATCATCCGTAGCGGAGATGAGGAAGAAACCAGGAGCGTCGATGCCCACCTGCAGTTTGATCGGCTCGATTCGGAATCCCGAAAGCGAGTGTCGGAGTATTGTAAGGCCGAAGTCGCTAAGCTCACCGCCACGCCGAACATCACACTCGTCGGCGTCGGCATGGAAGTTCGACACTGCTACCAGACCGGCGACAGCAAACGAACCCAGGCGGATGAGGCGATGGCAAGGCACTTGCTTCTGAGCGGTATCTTGCCTGTCATGCCGTTGTTCTGCAATCAAAGCAATCCTGGCATCATCAGCCGATACAAAAGCGTGTGGGTCATCAAGCAAGGCATCGAAGCCTACGACGCCGTGAAGACCTGTTCTGGGTTTGACTTCTATGACTTCTTGAAGCGTAATCGGGAAGATTTCCGTAAGCCAGTCATCACACTCCTGCGAGGTCTGATGAAGTGAAACAGCCAACCCTGTTCGATGAAGGGCCGACCTTCATCAATCGCACAACAAAGTCAGTTACTTTTCAAGGCAAGCTGGACCTGCCCATTCACCGGTGGTATCGGCTAACCCCCAGTTTCTCGCCGCAGCTGGCTAATGACATCGCCGACCACTTTGGCTTGACTTCTGATGACTTCGTGCTCGATCCGTTCAGCGGCGTGGGCACGGTCCCGCTTTGCATGAAGTATCGAGGCATCCCTGCCTGCTCCGTTGAACTGAACCCGTTTCTCCACTTCGTCGGAACCGTGAAGACCCGTGACTACACTGACATCGGCTCCATCGAGGCTTGCTTTACTCGGTTCCTTTCCCGGTTTCGAGCTGCTCTTGAAGATGTTCCGTTCCAGACGAAGCCGCAGGACTATCTGCGCGACAACGCCGCCTCAATTCCGCCGATCAACCATCCGAGCCGTTGGTGGTCTCCGGGCAACCTCGCACAGTTGGTGTGCTTGCGGAAGCTCATGGACTCGTACGACGTTCCGGAGTTGCAGAATGGCCTTCTCAAAATGGCCGTCCTCGGCATTCTCGTTCCGGTGAGCAACGCGAAGCACAACCATGTGTCCCTGACATTCGCCAAAAAGCCGTTGCCAACAGTGAATGTCGCCGCCATTCTTGAGCGGCAAATGGAGAATATGGTTGAAGACCTTCGAGCGGTTGCAGACCTTACCCCCGCGCAGGTGACGATCTTTCAAGGCAACAGCAAAGAACTATCGAAGGTGCTTCGTGGCACTTTCAGAGTTACTGCCGTCATCACCTCCCCCCCTTATCCCAACAGATTTAGCTACGCCCGTGAGACCCGACCTCATTTGTTCTTCTTTGAATTCATCAAGAGCGCACGAGCGGTCGGACAGCTTGAAACCGATGCCATCGGTGGAACTTGGGGGAAGGCCACTTCCGTATTGGCCCACGGGATCGCTCCGAAGAACAAGCTCGTCAAAGACCTCCTTGAGCCGCATCTGCATGGTATTCATAATAGCGGACATTTGATGGCGAACTACGTCGTCAAATATTTCAACGACATGTATGATCATGCCGGCCAGATTGCCGAGGTGTGTGCTTCCAGAGCCCGCTTGGCTTACGTCATCGGCAATAGCAAGTTTTACAATCACCCATTACCGAGCGATGAAATCCTAGCATCGATCTTCAAATATTTTGGGTTCCGGATCGAAGGAATTGAGCGGATGAGAAAACGACAGAGCAAGTCGGGACTCTACGAAGCTGTTGTCTTCATGCGAAGAGAAGATTGATGCTGTCAGAAGTGGTTGACCTTGAGCAGGTAGGATAGATCGACCTTGAACATTACATACGCCTCCACAGGGGCGTACTGTTGGCCTGCGGCTGCGCGCTGGTCGCCAACGCCGGTGCTTCCTTCTTGCTGTAGCCCTTGATCTCGTTGGCGATCTCGCCGGTGTCCTCGCGCTTCTTCAGCTTGACCGTGATCACCAAGGGCAGGTTGTGTAGCTCGCAGCTGTCCCTGGGCGTCAGCACGCCCACCGCCCGGCAGATCGCCGACAGCTCCGCCCGCGCGATCTTCACCGCCGTCTCGTTGGGGTTGTGCAGGTTCAGCCGCGCCCAGACGAAGCGGCCTTTGCACGGACCTTCCAGGATCTGGAAGGTCAGCTGCAGGTAGCGGCCGTCGCCGTTCTTGGTCGGCTTCATCTCACTGTCGGTGATCATCGCCAGGTACTTGCCGGCGGGGATCGGCTCCAGGTCGGTCGTCGGATCGACTTCGTTCGCGTTGAAACCGTGCAGGTCAGCCATGGGTCAGTCCTCCGTTCTGCGTGTGGGGTTGGTGGAAGAAGGAAGCGTAGGCGTGCCAGTCGAGCGGCAGCTCGTCGGGAAGGCCCAGGCGATTCTTGGCGACGTGGGAGGGGCGCTCGGTCGTGTACAGGACGCGCTCGCCGGTGCCGATGCCCTTGGTCTTCTTGCGACTGAAGCCCTCGTCGGTCTGCTTGGTGTAGACCTTGTAGGTGGCGAACAGCACCTCGTCGCACCATTCCTGGATGATCTGCGAGGCCAGCTTGTGCAATCTTGGCACGTAGCGGTCGTAGCTGTCGGTCTCGGGGTTCTCGAAGCGTTCGATGCGCGAGTGGGCGATCAGCACGACGGTCATGCCGCGGTCGTTGCGCAGGGCGTCCAGGCCGGTGAGGAACTCGCGCCACGATGTCAGGGCGAAGACATAGCCCTTGCCGTAGCCGATGTCCTCGATGTTCTCGACCGAGCGCTGCCGGCAGACCTCGGCCCAGATCAACCGTTCCATCCAGTCGAGCGAATCGACAACCACCGTGCGGTAGGGATGTTGCTCGGTGTAGAGAGCTTCCAGTGCCTTCAGCGCGTCAGAGTAGCTCAGGGCCAGTGGGAACTTGTCGCAGTCGATCTCGCCCAGGCCGTCCTCGGTCTGGACGAACACGGGCCGGTCGCTGCCGGCGCCGAAGGTCGATTTGCCGATGCCGTGGGTGCCGTAGAGCAGCACGCGCCGGGGGGCCGCCCGCTTGCCGCTCTGGACTTGTGCCAGGAGACTCATGGTCGGTTCCTCGGATCAAATGTGGTCGAAAACGCGCAGTTCCTCGTAGCCAGTCGGCCAGTGGTCAAGCTGCCGGCAGCGCACCAGGCGCTCCAGGGCGGCCTCGTTGTCCTGCTCCGCGACGGCCAGGACGTTGGGGTCGATCCGCCAGACGCCGCAGCGATAAGGTTCCCGCTTCTCGACGGCGATCAGGTAGACCGGGAGCACTTCGCCGGTCTGGAGCGCCAGGAGGGCGCGGTAGAAGGCGAGCTGGTGCAGGTAGCCGAACGAGCGAGCGTCGGCTTCGAGGTACTTGAGGTGGTCGCAGGTCTTGAGATCGACGAGACCTTTGTCAGGATTGAGCCAGTCGAACCTGGCCTGGCAGGGAACGCCGCGGTAGTCGCGGCGGACGACGCCCTCCGGCACGCCCTCGGCGAGCAGTTCGCTGGCGACGGGATGGCGCTGGACGGCGGCGGCCAGCTCTTCGATCAGGGCCGCCTGGCGGTCGGTCAGCACTGGCTTGGCCTGGCGCTCGGCCCACTCCTGGTAGGCCTTACTGCGGCTGTCGAAGAGCTTGCCGGTCGCCGGGTTGGTTGGACCGCCGAAGGCGTACTGCCGCCGGTAGGCGTCACGCCCTTCGAGGATCAGCGTGTGCGCGGCCCGGCCGACCTGGAAGGCGGGCCGGTCTTCCTCGACGACCAGGCCGAGCTGCCGCTTGCGATACAAGAGCGGGTCCTCACGGAAGTCGGCCAGGGCGTGGCTGGTCAGGTGCTCCTTGGATTTCGCGTGGTACACTTCGGCCGGCTCGCGGATCAGGAACGCCAGCGGATCGAGCCGGCCACTGTCGCCGTTCTTCGAGCGCTTCCAGGCCAGAGGTTGGTTCATGCGTGTGCCTCGTCGGTCGTGTGGTTCGGATCGGCAACGATGCGGTCCACCCGGTAGCAGTCCGCGCTCAACTCGCGGCGGACGAAGTGGGCGAACAGGCGGTTGACGTCGCGGCCGGCCGGCGTGCCCGCGTCGATGACGCAGGCACGCCGGTTCGGGTCCAGGGAGTGGGCCGCGTCGGCCGCAACGCGGTTTTCGCCGTGCAGATTGACGGCGCCCCAGACCGCCAGGAGAAGTGAGGCCGCGATCTCTTCGAGCGGCACGTGCGGGTGGAAAGCGTAGCGGTAGAGTTCCTTCGTCATCGCGGCCTCTTGGCGAGGAAACAGCTCCCTACAGGAAGAGCTTTCCAGTTGGCGGCGGAATTGACGCACGGCTCAGCAATAATTCCGCAGCCCGGCATCCTCGAAGTGCCGCCGCAGGCGCGCGACGCGGCGCTGTAGTGTCGAGCGCGGAATGCCCATATCCCGCGCGACCTGCGACAGCGTCTGCGTCTTGAGCCGCTCGGCCAGGTCGCGCAGCTCGGCCGGCAGCCGGGCGAGCAGGTCTGCAACGTCGATGGCTAGGTCGGCTTGCTCGGCCGCGTGGTCATCGACTGCCAGGTCGGGCGGCTCCTCGTCCAGGTTCTCCAGCAGCACATCGAGCGACTCGACCCGGCCGCCATTGCGCTTCTTGGCCCGCCGGTCCCGGAGGATCTTGGCAGCATTGCGCTCGACGACCGCGGTGACGAAGGACTTGCGGTCGGCCTGGGCAGCGTCGAACAGCCGCAGGCTCCTGAGCAGCCGGAGCATCAGCTCCTGCACGAGGTCTTCATGGTCTTGTTCTTTGATCCCGGCGTGGCCGACCATCTGCCGGGCCTTGCGCCGGATGATGCCCCAGCAGAAACGGTCGAGAACGATCTTGTCGTCGTGAATCACAAGTAAGCTCCTCCCGGCCGCGGAGGAGCAGGCGTGGGCCACGACGACCGGCGAGGAGAGGCAAGCCAACGCGAAGCGGAGGCGATGCGCGGTACGCCAGAATCGGCGTCGCCCACAATCGCCTCCGCTGCGCGGCCGGCAAAATGTCAGGTGATGGGTGGAAAGAACGCTGTTGTCCGAGCGGGGGCCGAGCCCGCGGTCAGGCGGCGGCCTCCGCGACGACCATGCGGAAGGGCAGACCGTGCTTGATCTCCAGCACGTCGATGGTGCCGTCACCGATCTCGTCGAAGTACTGGAACAGCTCGACGAGTTGAGACTTCAGCGGGAAGTCGGCCGCGGCGGCTTCGGGTCGCGGGCCGTTCTCACCGCCGAACTTGACCTCGCGCACGAGGCGCGGCGGCGGGTCGAAGATTGGGTCGCCGTCGAGGAAGCTCAGGCCCTCCACGCGGCCGAAGTTGAGTTGCTGGAGCAGCTCGACCAGCCGGCGCCGGGCCGGAGACAGAGCTGCCTTGGACATGGGGATTGGCATGCCGGACCTCCAAAGGTCGGGGCCAAAGGTAGCCCACGGGCGACAGGTCCGGCGTGAATACTGCCCGTGGCTCTTGGCCCGCGGTTGCGGAAAGAAGAATCGCTGTCGCGGTCGCCAGACCCGTCGCCCCCGACTGTCGAGAAATCGCTGGCAGACGAGGGGACGGGAACCAGCCTCACGAGTGGCGTTGACGCAATTGAAGGTGGAACAAGAAGATGCAGAGCCGGAGAGGAGGCGGAAAAAATCGGCGGGCCAACAAAAAAGCCCAGCGAAAAATCACTGGGCCAGTCCGCGTCACCCATCCGCCTCCAGCGCGAAGCAGGTCCGCCAGCCCTTGCCGTCGTCGGTCGCCACGATCGGCTCGCCATCGATGCGGAAGAACGCCTTCAGGTCGCGAGCCAACAACTCCCGCCGCTTCTTGTTCTTCCGGCCGGCATCCGGGCTTTTCCAGGTCAGCACGCCGTGGTTCCGGGCCAGTGCCTGGAGCAGTTCCCACTGCTTCGTCGGCCTCGTGTTGCGGCCATCGGCCATGCCAAGCTGCGCGTAGTGGTACGTCCCACCAGCGGCCCCGACCCGAACCGTGACGGAATGACCATCGGCGAAGCGGATGCTGAGGTCGGCCCAGGTCGCACCCGCCGGCGTGGGGAAGAACACCATCCCGTTGTCGGCGTCGGTCGATGAAACGTGCAGACCGGTGAAGTCGCGCAGCGCCCGAACGGCCGCGTCCGTGGCCTGCCATTGCCTCGGCCCCATCGCGGCCAGGGAGTCTTCCAGCGCAAGGAAGCAGCACCTCTTCCGCTCCAGGATTTGCTGCGCGTCCGGCCGCAGCCGGTGCCGGGTCGGCGTCAACAAGACGAACGCGGCGTCGCTCAGCGAGACGAGCATGCAAACCGCGCTCGTCGAGCTGCGAGACTCCAGTGGCACGGTCAGGTAGGCCGAGAATGAATAGCCCGCGACAGGCCGGTAGTCGCCGACCAGGCGCGTCAGCGGCGGCAGTTCGTCCGGGTCTGTTGCTCGGCGCTCGAACCCCAGCACGGCCGCGATGTCGGCCAGGAACAGGGGCCAGTCCAGCTCGTAGACGATCAGGTCGTTCCGGGTGAGCACGATCCGATCTTCGGTTTCGGGGCAGATGCCGACGAAATCGTTCGGCCCGTGTTCGACGACCTCATACGGATATGTGGGCTCACCGCCGACCACGCGCGGGTAGGAGGCCGCCAACCGCTGCCGCGGCTGGAGATAGGGCGTGAGGAAGTCCAGCTCCGCGCCCACGAGCCGGCGCCACTCGGCCAGCACCGCTGCCGGGCCGGGGATCGCTTCAAGCGCTTGCCAGAGTCCCATAGCTCGCCTCCTTTCACGTGTTCGCACCCGCAAGGATGAACCCCCGTCGGCGCAGCCACTCCTCGACCAACTCCGCATCATCGTCGCGGGTGTAGTGCGCGATGTTCGACGGCCGGATCGTCACAGAGCGCGGCCGCTTGGAGTCGGTGAACTTCACCTGGAAGACCGCGCGGACGATCCGCGCCCCGTCAGGTGGCTTGCCGCCGCGCGAGCGGAATGCCTCGAAGACATCTTCCGCCCGGTGGACCTCGACCTCGTTGGACGGGCCGCCCAGGAAGAAGTGAACCTCTCGGAGGCGGACCCATTCCATACCGGGCACGTCCACGCATGCCAGCACTCCCTCGCCGCGGGTCAGCAGCGGCTTCAGCGTGTACTTGCTGTCGCCGGGGAAGAAGTCCTCGTCGCCGAACAGGTGCTGTACAAGTGCTGATGTCGATTGTGTGCGCTAGAAGATGGTCTTGCCGTAACTGCGGTAATTGTGGTAAAGAGCGCCTGGAAGTCGGCAATGGATTGCCGAAAAGGAGCAGCGATGACTGACAAGGAAGCACTGGCTTGCAAACCTCTTCCGGTTCAGCTTGAGGGATTCAATCCAAATGCAAATATTCCGTATGGATTGACGACAACTCATCTTCGGAAAGCGATGGAGGACTTCGTCAATTTTCTCGGTTTCATCAACACACAGTTGAGGACAAAGAATATCCAGAGACTCGAATATTTTCTCATGCCGGCTAATTTCAGCAGCATGGTGGGAGAATTCATGGCCGCAGCGATTCCAAAGTACTGCAAAACCGTCGTCAAGAACCGTTACCATAACGGACATCCCGATCTGCTGCCAAAGGGACACTATCCAGACGACTCCGTGTTACATGGAGCTGAGGGCATCGAACTCAAAGCGTCTAGACACGCGAGCGGCTGGCAGGGTCATAACCCTGAAGATGTTTGGCTGATGGTGTTCGTATTCGATGCAAACAGTTCACGCGACGAGGCGCTTGGCATCGAGCCGAAACCATTCGCGTTCGTGAAAGTAGTCGGCGCGAAGTTGGAGAAATCCGACTGGCAGTTCTCCGGTCGCTCAAGCACTAGCCGGCGAACCATCACTGCGAGCGTCAAACGGAGTGGGTTTGAGAAAATGGAAGCGAATTGGATATACCGTGCTTCAGAATAAGCTCGGTTGACCAGTCTTTGCTGCGGTTTCCGAATCAACAATGGGTACCTCGATCTGTTTGAGACGGGGTACGGCGGCACATGCCATCTTGTAATAGTCAACGAATCGTTCGACACCGATAGATTGTAAACCCACCGCTTCGGCCGCTGCTACGGTTGAACCACTGCCAGCGAAAGGATCAAGGATGACACCTTCGCCTAGCGGCAAAGCAGCGTGGCAGATTCGCCGGAGAAACGATTGCGGTTTCAGACTGGGATGATCGGCAATTTGGCGTTCCCGTCGTGGAGTTCGCTCGCTTTGAATGACATCTTCAAAGGGCTTGTTCGTTGCGGTACGCCGCAGGCCCCCGGTTTGAAAACGACGCAAACATTCTTTAACGGTCATGCTCGCTGGCAGTGGCTTGCGAAAAAGCCCCCACGGTTCATAGCATCCTTTCGGCAGTGAGCAGACGTTCGGATACTCGCCTTCGGCATTTTTGGGTCGATCACCACCGCGAAGTGTGCGCACTAAGCGGATGACTTGTCCGCGAAATTCTAGTCCTCCTGCGACGACAGCCTCATAGAGCAATTGCGCAATGAATGCGTTCGTGGCAATAAAGACGTGCGCACCAGGAAGCAGGACGCGACGAACCAAACGTGACCATTCTTCAAAGAACTGGCGCATGCGTTCACGGTCCTTGTCATCAAGGGCCGTGAAGCGCGGCAGGGGGGCCCGTTCATGCCCATCAAAAGACGGCGGGATACGCCACACACCCCCATTGCCGTTGGCCCGTTTTTTCAACTGGTCATTATCATACTCCTTGATACCGTAGGGAGGGTCGGTCACAATCGCGTGAATACTCGTTTCCGGCGCGCGGCGAAGCCACTCCAGGCAATCAGCGTGAATAAGCAGCGATTGCCCGATCTGGACGTGCTGGAACCCAAGTGCGAAGAAAGCGATTGGTGGATTCATGACCGTAGTTTAACGACATTTCCGCGAAAAATCCAGAGCTTTGAAAAGTCGCCAACCCCATGGGTGTAGCCAACTTCTATGGGAGCTTTGGGGCGGGGTTTTCGGCCCGTCCAGGCAGAAAATGACCGGGTTCAGACCCTACCCCCAGAGAAGTTGGCTGCACCCAACCTCATCCTTGTAGCGGACCTTGCCGACATAGGCGACCTTAGTCGGCAGGCGGTCCACCTTGTAGACGACCACGCAGTCGATCTTGCCCGCCTCGATGTCGGCCAGGAGTCGCTGGAGCGCGGGCCGCTCCATGTTGCCGCCGGTAAAGCCGCCGTCGTCATAGCGGTCGGGCAGGCACGTCCAGCCCTCGCCGGTCTGGCTCTTGATGAACGCCTCGCCGGCCTCGCGCTGGGCGTCGAGCGAGTTGAACTCCTGCTCCAGGCCCTCTTCGGTGGACTTGCGGGTGTAGACGGCGCAGCGGACGATCGGCAGCGTCGCTGGCGTCCCGTTCCTGTGATTCCGCTTCATGCGTCACCTCCCTTCTCGCCCAGGCGGAAGAAGAGGTAGCCGTTGCAGTGCGAGCCGGTGATCGCCCTGGCCACGGCGCTGAGCGAGCCGTAGACCTCGCCCTCATATTCGAAGCCCTGCGGCAGAACCTTCACCTGCAGCACCTCGCCCTTGTACCGCCGGGTGATGACTGTGCCGGGCGGGGGCAGACGGTCGTCCGGCTGGAAGCGCAGCGAGCGCGTCCTGGTCATGGTCTCGGCTGTGGCAGTGACCGGCTTGGCGGCGGGCGGGTTCATGCGGAGGTTGGCGTCGTTGGCCAGCTCGGCGGCGCGGCGGCGAGCACGCTCGGACAGGTCGCCCTCGGCCAGCGCTTGCAGCCGCCAGGCGATGCGCTTGACGAGCCAGGTCCGGTTCTGGGCGAGGGTCTCTTCGCCGAAGACCTCGGCGTACCTCGCCCGCAGTTCCTTGACGGTCAGCCGCTGCAGCGCGGCGACCTCTTTGCCGACGTTCAGGTCCATGCGGTGCTCCTTTCTCGGAGTCTCGGAAACGGTTAACCACCGTGGACACTGAGCACGGTTTTCGCCGAAAGCTCAAGGCAACTGTCGCCGGATTCCTCTGAATTTTTCGGGGCAGAATGCTCGCCCGGATCGGCGGCGAGCGCGGCGCGGTCGCGCAGGCGCAGAATGCCCGCGGCCAGGATACCGGCCAGCTCGCGAAAGCGTTCGGCGGCGGTCAGGAAGGCGGGGTCGTCGTCGGGTCGCATGGGACGTCTCCGAGGGAAACGCCCACAGCGGCCTCCGCGCTACGGCCGGAACGCTGTCTGGCGGGAAGTGGGCAAGCAACAGGCCCTATAGATAGAGCTTTCCAGTTCGAGTTCGAATTGACGCATGGGGTGCCGAGCGAGATCGGGGTGGTAACTGGGCGCGGCTTGGTAACGCGAGAGTCTGAGAGTTTTGCCGCGAGAGTTTCGGGGTGCGAGCGCAACCATCATGGTTTCGCTCGGACCCCGAATGCTCTCGGTCGAACTGGAGAGCGCGGACCAGCAAGTCGAATGAGCGGAAATCGTTGGAACACTGGCGGAAAACGCGAAACGCCGAGAGACCATTCTCTCGGCGTTTTACGGTAACCCGCGTGGTGGGCGGGCTAGATGTACAAGTGATTAGCTCCCCGAGTAGGATTCGAACCTACAACAAACCGGTTAACAGCCGGTTGCTCTACCGTTGAGCTATCGGGGAATGTCGGGTGAGCGTATGGGTAGAGAAGTCCTGTCCGCACGCTCACTTGATGATTTTGTAGAACAACTTTGCTGGTTTCGCAAGCCCTTTTTTGCGAAATCTCAGCAAGGGATCAGGAACCGTAGGATGACGACGATCATGGCGGATCGCGTGGCGATTATCGGAGCGGGCTTGGCCGGATTGGCGGCGGCGGCGGCACTGGCGGAACGGGGATTTGCCGTCACCTTGCTCGAATCACGACAACGCCTCGGCGGACGGGCCAGCTCCTTCACCGATGCCGCCAGTGGACAAACCATCGATGCCTGTCAGCATGTCAGCATGGGCTGCTGTACCAATTTCGCCCACTTTTGCCGTACCGTCGGTATCGCTCATCTGCTTCAGCGGCAACCTGTCCTCTGGTTCATGACGCCGGATCGGCGTGTGAGCCGTCTCCGTGCCGGCCCGTTGCCGGCGCCGCTGCATTTGGCTGGGAGTTTTCTCCGCCTGCATTATCTCTCGCTGAGGGACAAGCTGCGCATCACCTGGGGCCTGTACTGCCTGCGCCGCACGGCACCCGAAGACGATGTACCGTTTCTCGATTGGTTGATGCAACATCGGCAGACGCCGCGTACCGTGACGCGCTTCTGGGGGGTCGTTCTCACCAGCGCCCTCAACGAAACGCTCGATCGCGTCGGTCTGCGTTATGCACGCAAAGTCTTCGTCGAAGGTTTTCTCGGCCACCGCCGCGCCTTCGAGGTCGAACTGCCGTGCGTGCCGCTGGGCCGGCTCTACGGCGAGGAATTGCAAAATTGGTTAACGCGCCACGGTGTCTGCCTCCGCATGGGATGCAGTGTTCGTCGTTTGCACGTATCGGCAGGACGCATCCATGCGCTAGAGCTGCGAAACGGCGAACGGATGCAGGCGGACTGGTACATCGCCGCCGTCCCTTTCGAGCGCTTGCTGCATCTGTTGCCAGAGGAGTTGATTGCCACAGAAAGCTACTTTGCCGATCTGCGTCATCTGGAAACTTCGCCGATCACGAGCGTCCATATCTGGTATGATCGTCCCATCCTGTGTTTGCCTCATGTCGTGTTGATCGATTGTCTGGGACAATGGATTTTCTCGCGCGGCGAAGTCGCGCCGGGCGAGCATTATCTGCAAGTGGTCGTCAGTGCCGCTCGCGCGTTTCGTAGCTTGGGACATGATGAAGTGCAACGGCGAATCCTTGAGGAATTGGCATGTCTATTTCCTGCTGCACGAATGGCGGCAGTAAAACGGGTACGTGTTGTTACCGAACACGCGGCGACGTTCAGCGCCGTACCCGGCGTCGATAAATGGCGGCCAGCCCAGGCGTCGCCCCTTGCCAATTTGTTCGTCGCTGGCGACTGGACAGCGACGGGCTGGCCGGCGACGATGGAGGGCGCCGTGCGGCGCCCTCCATCGTCG
>Ga0078972_1002768_pt1 | contig 56253 bp, 44 predicted proteins | sample YelNatPaOPGAMG01_FD_67568 | JGI IMG/M metagenome (GOLD analysis project Ga0078972, IMG submission 67568) | Hot spring thermophilic microbial communities from Obsidian Pool, Yellowstone National Park, USA - OP-RAMG-01 (SPADES assembly) (version 2) | ecosystem: Environmental > Aquatic > Thermal... | reverse complement strand
TCATTCGAGGCGCTCGTTCAACGCTTTCCCTCATTCGGATCGATGAACGGAAAGGGTGGTTACAGAGGCGATGGCGACGGATGGCATGCGAATGTGCATTCGCTTTATGAATCCTAATCGTCAGTCGAGTGACGAGACTCTTTTTCATGCGTTCAACGCAGAGGAAGATGCCAACTACGAAAGGCGCATTCGAAGCGCACTGTAATCCGCCGGATCGAAGTGTCCGATGAGTAAAACTCTAGAGCCTTGCTCGTCCGCGACCCGGAGCCACGTTGCGACCATGCCTCCATGAATTCGCGATGCCGATCTGGTCCCAATTTCCCGACCAAGCAAAAATTTTCCTTATGAGAAGGACAACGAAACCTAGAGATTTTCTACGTTTCTGCGGCATCTTTCCCAAATGCGCTAGCCATACGAGAGGAGCACCAAGCGAAAGACCGACCAGGCCCTATGACAGCTTGACGAACAGTTCCAAGAGCTTAGCACTAGAGTGCCCGCCGCTACATACCTGTACAGACGTGTACCTTGCTCTTTAAAAGAGAAACGAAAGGCATTCTAGGTCACCCCATGACATATGCCTGCCTCTGGCGCGGACTTTCGCACGAAACGATGCACGCCCACACCGGCACAGCTCAACACGAAACGATCCGACGGATCTTGACGTATTGCTGCTGCTGCTGCTGCTGCCGCGTTGTAAATAACGCTGCTGAAAGCACGTCTCCAGTCTTCATCATCCATCCGAACGGTTTCGCGTTCCCAGGGCACGTAACAGAAATACGCTCTGACCTGAACAGAGGTTTCGCAAAGCGCGCTTGTTATCACGAAACCGAAAGCACCGCCTATGCCCAGTAAACAGTGCACATGGCGCCCTGATAACTCCTTGAGCTTGTCATTTTCACCGCACTCATTGTTCAACGGGAAAGATTTCATGCTTCTACACGTACTGATCACGACGCTATGGCTCTCGATAGCCTGGGAAAACCACTGCGAACGCGAAAACCGGAGGCAATTCGCACAAGCTGAATCACGCCAGTCTGCCTTCCGAAACCAAACGCCAGACTTTACAGCGCCTCGTCTGGCGATTCGCACTACCAGTTTGGACCTACAAACTGCAGAATATGCAATATTCGCGGGTCCGAAACCGACTCCGTGCCTAGACCCCCGCGGCAGTTTCCCGCTGTTGCCCTCTTCGCCGCAAGCACTGGGTGTTCACGAGTGGACCTGCGCCATCTGCCTCGAGTCGTTGAAGGTAACCCAACCGCTCACTGAACCGATGCACGCATCACCTGGACTTGATGATCATCAGCCAAGTTGGTTGCTCATCAGTTGCCTGCATCCCTTTCACACTGCCTGTATCAAGCGCTGGAGTCAGCACGCGAACAGGTGCCCGCTATGTGCAAAGCCGCTCTGGCTTGAGCCGCCGCTCTAGTGCCGCATATTCCAGGCAACTCCTCTGCACACTGACGAGCGACGGTTCGTACGCAACGTCGGAAAGTACCTGAACTGACGCAGTGCATCGCTTCTCCATCACGCCCAATTCAAGAGGGTGCGGCTCGAAGCGCTTTTTACGCCGGAAACTGAACCAGCGGCTACGCTGGGGTCCGTGTGCCGTCACTGCACACGACGACGCACTGTACAAGTCGCGTCGACAGGTACGGCGCGGTGACCAGGTATTGCCCGCTTGGCATCAACTGGGAAACCGAAGACGCTGGGGTAAACCAGGATAAGACGGTACTCGACTTGGTGGAACCGAAACGCCGTCACGTGCTCGCGTCTCGTTTTCCTGGTGTGCGCACGAGCGTGCGTGTGTGAAACCCCATGTTCTTTACCGCGATTTTGCGGACGCTCATCGGAGAGGACATTACCGTGGAGCTTAAAAATGATCTTAGCATTCGAGGGCGTCTAGAGGCTGTTGATCAGTACTTGAACGTGCGCTTGGCGCAGGTGCAGGTTCATACGGCGGCAGCTCCGCCTGTGCTGCAGCTCTTGCATGGCTCCTGCACCGTGCGAGGCTCCTGCATCCGCTACATCCACCTACCAGTAGAGAAAGTTGATACCGAGTTGTTGCAAGAAGCGACGCGGCGCGTAGCAGCGGCGACGAAGCAAACCCAGACCATGAAGTAGGCGTACACGTGCCGAGCGGGTCGGAGTCCAGTGAATAGAGCGCTCGTGCACCTGGATGGTCATGAAAGGCGACGAGCACGATGTTTTGCAACTCTTCGTGTGTATTTTATGTGCGCATCGTAGTCGAAAAATCATGGATTTCTCTTGTACGACCTGGTGCATGCACACTGCTCCCGAAAGTTCAGGTATTCGCTGGGCCGCACGAGCCACAGCCAGCATGGTCCGTATCTGAGGCGAGTTCCCCGAAACTGTTCCTTTACTGTGCTTGGATCAATGGATGACGCCATAGTTGTAACCAAGGCCGCAACAGAAGTGCTGCGCTTCGTATCCAGGTGTTCGCAACAGGTAGCGGTGCGTAGCTGGTTTGGAGCGGCAGCCGCTGGGCCTTCTTCGAGGAGCGAGGCGTGGTGACGTCTTCTTCACGCCTTGACTGGAAGAGATACGTAATGACGGGCAGAGTGCTCTCTATCGAGCACGGCCGAGGCGAAGCTCCTGACAACATCCAGTAGCGCGGATGCGCAACTCTGGTGCACTTTCGAAACTCGGGAACAAGCCAGCGTTTTGGGCAACTGTTCGCAGTGGCGAAAAGCGCCCTTTTCATGCACCCGCATTCGACCATGTGGAGCATTCGTTTCGCGCAAGGAGCGCGCGATTTTCTGGATACCTTGCGATGTCCAAGTCGCTGTGAAATCAGGAGCAATAGGAAGAGAGTGGATACGGCGCATCAGCGGACCGGTTTCCCGCAGAATAAACAGCGCAGGGCTTGCGCTTTCGTCAACGTCAGTGGCGGAGACGCATGTTGCATATGCAGCAGGGCCGCTATTTTAACATGGCAAGTCAGCGATTCTAACGGAAAACTCGAATAAACATTGTGTGGAGGCCGCAGGTACGCCGCACGAAGAACCGAGTTCTTGGTTGACAGGCACCCGGGGCCCTAGTGGTATTTCAGAGGTTCCCTTTGCCGCTGACCCTGAATCACGTGAGTGATTGCCGCACCTCAGCCACTGCTTCTCGAACGTGGTACCGTAGCATTTCAGGATCGCATTCATGGGGGTCAGGGATGTCAGCCAGGAGCTCCAGGACACGTTGTGCGACAAGCTGGCTTCGATCCATATCGCCAGGGGTATTTTGGTCAAGTATAACGACATGCCAGCTCGCTTGCGCGCGATAACTGACCGCAACGGGCTCTCTAGTGAGCTCGCATGCTTCACCTGTGCTTGGAATGACAGCCTCGGTTGGGCGTCCCGAAGCTTCGCGTGTGCCCGGTTCCAGGTAGGCCGTAGCGCCAGACGGCACCGCTGTCCTCGTCGCCGTCGTCCTCGCCATTTTTTCTCGCTCTTTCGTGCCCGTGGGCCGGTCGAGTGCTGTCTCAGTCCAGGTCGGCTGACCGGGAGCAGTCCCTGTGTCGAGACTGCTGTGCGACGTGCCTGGATCGCTGGACGTTTTCGCGGACACGTGATGCGGTCCGCGTCGTGAATAAAGGTTTCCCCCGATAGAATCGTTTTGTGACCAAGATGAAGTCAGCCGAGCGCTACCTGCTTCCACACCATGCGATAGCCGCTGAGGAAAGAGCGCCTCCTCACGACTGGCATCATCTGGTAGGAGCAAGGCGCGGCGAACCGAGCCTGCAGAAATATCCCTCGCAAACTGGGTTAAAATCCGTATCAAACGACGTAAATCTACGGGATCTATAGGATCCCCATATGGAGCAAGCGTCTCGGCAACAATATCAGGTGCCCGCTCGGCAGCGCCTTGTGTGTGCTCCGCTGTAGCCGTCGAAGCGTCTGCGCTTTCGGAAGCAAACGCACCACGAACTCCCCGAGGCCTCTGGTTTCGTCCCTCGTGCCAAACGACCACAGCCACGAGCGCACACATACCCGTGGTCGATCAGGCGAGGTTGAGGCGGAACCCCCGTTTAACACATGACGCCGAGGCACAGCACTGCACGGCACAGCACAGCACTGCAGTGCACTCGTAGCAACGCGCGCACTCGGGAACGCATCCGCATCCGCAGCATCCGCAGCAGCCGCAGCATCCGCAGCATCCGCATCCACATCCGCAGCAGCCACATCCGCAGCAGCAGCAGCCACATCCGCATCCGCAGCAGCGTGCCTCGGGCGAGACGCCAACGGCGGCGATAGCGATCAGCAGCACGCTTTTAGGGCGTTGCTCATGGGCGCTACGCGTCCCTGTCGGGGGAGCCACCTGATCGGCAGACCATTGGTGTCCACCAAGTGATTCCGTCAAAAACAGGTAGAAGCAATGGAGTCGTGGAATCTTTGCTGCTTTATTTTGCGATATTGAAGCGGGAATGCGGTGCTGCATCAAGTCCTCTGTTCACGTCATCGTCGATACCAATGGGATCGTGGAGGCAGCGGCATCTGCTGCCGCACGTGACTCCATTGGATGCCGCGACAATGGACCTGCTAGCGCGGCCCCTGGTCACCTAGGCAGGTCAGTATTGGGAGACGTAGGTGCAAGTGCGAGCGTGTGCTTTTGTGTGAAGCGAATTCGTTTACCGAGCTTACCTTTGTGTTGAACGCCAGACGAACACGTGCGTACGAAACTCCGATCCTGTTATCTGGTCATGAAGGGCAGGATCGGCGGGTGTCCTCCTACAGCTGTTGATTCATGGGTACGCACTTGAATTCTGGTGCTGGGTTGCCAAGAGGACCTCGTTTCAGTCAACTGGCATGAGGTTCTAATGATGAGCGCCATATCCTCCCAGACGTGGAGGCTACGGATGGACGCTTGGGTGCCTGGCATCGATGCGGAGAGGGCTTTTGAGGATGTCGTGCGAGCTGTGGTAGCGCCGCATGGACGATTGCTGCCGGAGCGCCCCCGGTGGAGGCAATGTGCGTCCGATCACCGCCGGATTCTTTTTCATGTCACATCAGAATAAAGTCAGGCAGATCGTTCAGCGAGCGCTTGCATAGACCATTGTTTGCGTCGGGTACCAATTCGGTGAAAACTAGAGTTTACGAGCGTCTTCTGCGAATGCTTCATTCTCCGCCTTCTTATCGCCGGATTCGAATACATCGGTCTCTTCTCGGGCTTCAGTGTTGCTGTCAGCGTTCGAAATATGTTGATGAGCGCGTTCAAATAGAGATGATAATGCGTCCTGTGGTTATGGACGCGTTTCATATACAGGAGGTCGTTGCGATCGACGCATCGCTCACGAAACGCATCGTCTCTGTGGATGGCATCGGTGCGAGCTTCGCAACAGTGACACATGACTGTGGTCGCGTATGCCCATACGTCTGGGGTATCGCTTCCCCAGGGCGCCTGCTCTTGTCCGTGAACGCTTGCTTCATCGCTTGGCGCATGCGCTTGACAGGTACAAGAAGCTTCAGTCGATTTCCTTCTCTGTTTCCGCACCCTGAGCCACACTCCAAGATCATGGGCTTCTTCTATGCCATCCCCATGGTGAAAACTCCATCCGCCGGGCACGCAATCGCTCATTGTTCCGTCGACAGGGGATTTGTAGCGTGCGGCGGTGTCTCTGATGCAACAAGTTCCGTACGGCAAATGCTGGCTGGCGATCAAGTCTACAGATTTCGAGACGTCTTCGCTCTCTTCTTGTAAAGTTATAACGCTTTCTCCATTGAAAAAGATTTCTCCGATGGTAATATCCGAGTACTAGACCCTTTTTCTATGCAAAAAGAATAGACGGTATCTTCTTGCAACGTATCCCTTGTGAGCTATCATACTGCCGTAGATTGCTGTTTCAACTGTGGTCACAAAAGAGAGCCGGTCTCTGTCCTTCGAACACAATCAACTATTCGCTGGCGGGACAAGTTCAATGAACTCTCAGTATGAACTTGTTTCCGAGTCGTCCAGGCACGACACCGAGTCTTCTCGCTTCTCGATCCAGCGGCGCGAATCGCTCTGCCGCCCAGTTGCCTTGAAACAGAAATACCGAGTACATGAAACATGCTGGAGTTGGGCATGCGTCTCATAAGGAACGGGGAAGAATGAAGCAATACACGTATGAACTCGACACTGAATTCGGCTACAGCACGGACGCTTGTTCGAGGGTGCTGCGAATCATCTTGAATGCGACGACGAAACGCATTCCACAGGAAACAAGCGAAGGCAGCAGCCTCGCTCCGAAACCTCCGATCAAGAATCTCAAACTTACCTATGCATCTTAAAGCCCTTATCTTTGCACTTTGAACCTGAATCCAGCATGTCTAAAAACTATCGTCAAGCTAGAACATTGCGAGCAATTCAGTCTTCCACTTCCATGGAACACGAGTAACCCAGCGAAGCCCTTGTCCGCTTCCGCAGTACCCAGAGCGCCGCATACGCCCAGGGCCACGGTGCGTTCGGTCGCTCGCGACCTACGTATCGCCTTGGCTTTCTCTCTCTCTTTATTCTATAGGACGGTTACCATCTTGTGCAGCTATGGCGCTTTTTTCAAGAGAGACGCAGGCGATTTTCTATAACTACAAACCGGCACCGATCCAGAACATGCTCGATTTTGACTATGTGTGCTACCGCGAGACGCCGTCTGTTGCCGCCGTGGTGACCCCGGGCGCCACGAGCGGCGGCTTTCGGAAAGCGTTCTTCGGACACCGGGAGATCACGCTTCCCGAATATGGTAGTCTAGCGGAGGCTGCACGTCTGCACCCTGAGGCAGACGTCCTGATCAACTTCGCATCGTACCGGTCCGCTTTCGACTCGTCGCTGGAAGCACTCCGAACCGCAACCATCAAGACGGTGGTTATTATCGCTGAGGGTGTTCCCGAACGAGAGACGAAACGGCTCATCGCGGAGGCCGGAGCCCGAAACAAGCTGATCATTGGACCGGCCACTGTCGGAGCGATTCAAGCTGGGGCCTTCAAAGTCGCCGACACCGCTGGTACGCTGGACAATATCCTTCGCTGCCGACTGCATCGTCCCGGCTCCGTAGGGTTCGTCTCCAAGTCGGGGGGGCTCTCAAACGAGATGTATAATGTGCTCGCACGAGAGACCGACGGCATCTTCGAGGGTATCGCCATTGGGGGCGATACGTTCCCGGGCTCGACGCTACTCGATCATGTGCGACGTTTCGAAAGCATTCCGGAGATCGCCATGATCGTCATGCTCGGCGAACTCGGAGGCGTTGATGAGCTCCGTGTAGCCGAAGCGATACGCAAGGGCGACATCACCAAACCCCTTGTCGCCTGGGTAAGCGGAACCTGCGCTACGCGCTTCCAAAGCACGGAGGTCCAGTTCGGACACGCTGGTGCCCGAGCAGGCCAACAAGACCGCGAGTCAGCATCAGCGAAGAATGCAGCGCTCAAAGCTGCCGGTGCCATCGTCCCGCAGAGCTTCGAGTCATTCGCCACCGCTATTCGTGACACGTTTGCATCGCTGAAGCGACAACCTGTCCCCGAACGTGATCCGCGACCGTTGCCCCTGGATATGGCAGAGGCGCTGCGCAGTGGAAAACTACGCAAGGCCACCAATATCGTCTGCACCATCTCCGATGATCGTGGTGACGAGGTCACCTATGCTGGCATGCCGATTAGCACCATTATTCGGGATGACCTGGGCGTTGGCGATGTGATTTCGCTTTTGTGGTTCAAGCGACGTCTTCCTCGCTGGGCCACAAAATTCATTGAAATGTGCTTGGTCATTGCAGCGGATCACGGGCCGTGTGTGAGTGGGGCCCACAATGCCATTGTGACGGCTCGAGCTGGCAAAGACGTCGTTTCGAGCTTGTGCTCGGGTTTGCTGACCATCGGGCCGCGCTTTGGTGGTGCTATTGATGATGCTGCACTGAATTTCATGCGCGGAGCCGACGAAGGCATCCCACCCGACGAGTTTGTAGAATCCCTGAAAGCATCTGGTAGACGTATCGAGGGCATCGGGCATCGGATCAAATCCGCTTCCAGTCGCGACCGACGAGTCCAACTGCTTTCGCAGTATGCACGCGAGAACTTTCCCTCGGTGCGGTACCTGACCTATGCGGAGGCCATCGAAGCATACACGTTACAGAAGTCGCCGCATTTAGTCCTGAATATCGATGGATGTATCGGGGCGTTGTTTGCAGACCTCCTGCGAGGCGTCTCCGATATCCTCTTCCATCAACCGAACATGGATCCCGTGGCCTGCACAACCGCAGTACGGAGCGTTATTGAGCTCGGCGCACTCAATGCGCTCTTCGTGCTCGCTCGCTCTATCGGTATTATTGGGCACATCATCGATCAGAGGAGGATGAAGCAGCCTCTGTATCGACACCCATGGGATGACGTATTGTACGCCACGAACGATGACGTGACCTCGCTGCGCTGGAATGAGGCACTCCGCGGAGATGGAACACCAGCACCTTCCCCCGGCGCTGATGGAGGTGCTCTCGAGAATCACGTCGCTACGAGACGTGGTGACGACTAGTTGGTGTCGGCTGGATGCGCGACGTTTGAAGCGTATTTTTATCGCCTTGGACAATGAACATCTCTGGCAATGGAGCGCGAGCGACCGGAAAGCACCTGTTGATTCAACGAGACAGCGACAACACGAATAGCATCCCAGGGGATTATTCACGCGAAACAAATTGCTACCATGACGCTTGTTCTCGTTTGGCATCTGCGTACTGCTGCATCGTTTCTGCGGTGCTTCGCGACAGCCGGCACGCTGCTCCGGCTCCAGCAAGCCTGGTGCTCCAGGCTTATTCCACAAGCCTTTGCAGCGCTTATCGGCACGATACAAAGCGTCTTGCAGATACCGATCGACACGGGGCGCTCACTAGACCGGCGCTCGCATCGCATTCTACAAACCACGCAGCAGCTCTTCTTCGTCAACCTCTCGCTGTGAGATCAGGTCTTTGATGTAGATCTTGGATCTCCGATGAAAGTTATATGTTTTGCGTTTTTCCGGCGGCAAGTCATCAATGGTTCCTTCCCGAAAACCGCGCTCTAGGAACCAGTGAAAAGCGCGCACACTCAGAATAAAAACTCGTCGAATACCCTGGGAGAGTGCTCGGCGTTCCAGAAAGCCCAGCAGCGCGTCGCCCTTGCCACGACCCCGGTACTGAGGACTCACCACGAAACACGCAATCTCTGCTGCCTCACCAGAGCCGTACGGTACCAGCGCCGCACAAGCAGTCACCATACCGTCACGAACCACAACGAGAAAGCGATGGATTTCAGCCTCGAGCGCTTCGCGTGAGCGCGGTACCAGAATGCCTTCCTCCTGTAGTGGCCGGATCAGTTCCATGATACCGGGAATATCGGAGATTTTCGCGCTTCGTATACCCTCGTAGATATCGCGACTGATCATGAGACCAACGCCATCTCTCGTGTACAGTTCAATAAGGATCGCTCCGTCTACGAACATGTTGATCAGGTGCGCTCGGGTGACACCACCGCGGAGCGCGCGAACGCTCTCCTGCAGGCACACGTGAAAGCGCTCTGGCATCGGACGCGAAGCTCGGGGTTCATCCACTTGCTGCGTCATGCTCTTTGCTGGTGTCATCGTTGACGTTGACGTTGACGTCGTCGCACTTGCATTCGCGTCGTACGGACTCGCTTGCCCATTCAGCTGCAAAAACTCCATGGCAGCCCGAAGCGGCACATTGTGCATAATCGTTCGCGTTCGCAAATCAGCGAGCATCTCACCGTCCGTCATAAAGATGAGCTTGTCGGCTTGCAGCTGAGATGCACACGAGCTAGCCACTTCCTCGCTCTGACAATTAAAAAGCGCACCACTCGGAGCGAATCCAACGTTGCTGAGAATCACGATCTCATCCTCATCGAGGCGCTTCATGATCTTCTGCACATCGATTTTCCGGACTTTTCCGGTGTACCCGAAATCGACGCCTTCAACAACGCCAACGGGTTGAGCAGTGAAGAAGTTTCCCGATACCACGTTCGGCGTGCGGAGCGAGACACTGTTGCTGGGTCGCCTCTGCAGTGCACTCTCGATGGAGAAGCGCACATACCCGCTCGCTTCGAGAACAGCCTGCATCACTTCCGGCGAGCTGATGCGGGTACCGCGAACGAAGCGCTGCTGAATGCCGTAACGTTCAAGCGCGCGATCTACCTGCGGACGACAGCCGCCTACGAGGATCACTCGGACGCCAAGGCTTTTGATGAGCGCCACATCCTGCATAAATGATTCAAAAAGGGTCCGATCGAGGAGCATTTGCCCTGGAATATGAATCACAAACGTCTTGTTTCGATGGGCATAGATGTAGGGTGAACAGTTCCGGAGGAAGGCAACAAACGCATCGCAACTATTTGGTAAAGGCGGGACTGCTGTTGGTCGCGTCTCGGACGCATTCGATATCCCGAGCTTGGAAGCCATTTCTTGTTGCGTCCATTGTGTCATTTCTGCCGCTGAAATCCAACTCAAATTCGAGGCTTGAAAGTTCGCGATAGGCCACTCGTACGGATCTGGGCTCCGAGGGCGTGTTTCGTTGGCACCAGCACCAGCTGCTGCTGCTGCTGCTGCTGCTGCTGCTGCTGGCTCTCCGTTCGTATGCTGATGCTCTGGTATCATGACGGATGAACCGAATGAAAGATTGATCGGCTCCTCAACGGGCATCGCATTCGTGATATTCGTCCCTCTTCTTGTATTCGGGGTACGAATAGACCACTCGGATGTCTTGGATGCGTCGGTCGCACCAGTCAGCTCTGATACCTCAGCGGTGTCGCGTGCGTCCGCAGGTGCAGGCTGAGCCTCACCAGCGATCTTCGAGTCGCTGACCGGCTCTGTTGCCTTGCAATGGGCATCCGTGGCTGGGGAAGCGCTTCCGCTCCGTGAGAAGCCCCCGAGGTCGTCCTCAGGATCGGGGGTATCTAGAGCGCGCGCCCCACAAGCGACAAGGAAACGCGCATGCTCCCTGCGGTAGCGCGTCGCTGACGCAGTCCCTAGCACGGCTGCTCGTTCAGGACGCGGGCGTGCACACTGGAGAGCGTGGCGGCACCGCCTGCTCCCATGTCGCAGGGTGCTGTTAGGAGCAGGCAGTGCCAGATACGCACACGAAGGACTTCTCATCCTAACCATAAAGTGCAAGACGTTGATGAAACGCCTCGTGCAGAGGCTCCTGCCACAACGAGCGAAGCAATCGAGCTAACGTTCGGTCCAGCGTCGCACTGGACCACGTCACGACGCAGTAGCGTTACTCCACTCGCACGCCGTTCTCAACACGAAAACACCCGAACAGCAGCGTGTATCAGTTCAGTGTTCTCTGCAGCGCTCTGGCTCGCTTCCGAGGTCCGGTGTGTCACCAGCACACAACACGTGTGTGTGTGTGTGTGTGTGAAGTCGTGTCGTGTGTTATGAACGGGTCTGTGTGGTGTACTGGCCTGTCCTGGTGCCGCAGCGATCCAGGGGGAGCGGCTCGCTGCTCGTCCATTTTGAGCGTTAGCCCCGCACTAGAGGACATTGATGATGATGTTGCGACGTCAAGGAACCTAAATAGGATGTTGCTGAATACGTAGATGCCAGCAGAGGACTTAATAGAGACGTCAGTGCGTCCAGATACGCGTCTGTGCACCGTCATCGCACTGCATGCTTTCCACGAGGAAGAGGACGATGAGGAGGAGGAGAAGCGATGGCGGAGCAATCTTTTAGAATTTTACAGCAATGATCCTCATCAGGGTATTTCTCAATACGCAAGTGCCAGTAGAGGACACGAAAGAGACTCGAGTCCACCCAGGTACTCCTCTGCGTACCATAATTGTTGCAGAGCACGCCTTCTTCGATGAAAACAAAGTCGGTCGATCCAGCGACCTTCTCGGGGTTGCTGGGCGAGCCTCAGCCGCTCCATGCGACCTCGGGTGATACGTCTGTGTTGCAGTTGTCGCACAGCGACAGAGAACGTTTGCAGAGTCTCCATGAGTGTAGGCTACAGGCGGGATGCACCGGGCCGGGACTCTTCGTCGGTCTAAGCGCAGCCAGGCTGCACGAGAAGTACTGGTGCCGATCGCCGTTCCTGTGACTTGAAGGTCGTGGTATCGGACGATGTCGTTGTCATAGGCTTGTGCGGGGCCAGTTCGCGCCTGTCCACCGCAGACTGAGTACTTGCCGACACCAGTGCAACGACGGTAGCGCTGCCGGTCACAAAACGTTCATCGAGTTTCCTTGTTCACGAACATATCGTCAACATGATGTTTAATGGATGTCGTGCTTATAAATCTTCAAAAATCATCTACAACTGGCGAATTGTCGCTTTCAAGCGAAGGTAACCCGATCCTGAAACAGCACCCCAAGGCGGGAACGGGGCCCAGAAACCTCCCTACGCGCTTGGCACGCTCGCAACCAAGGAACAGTCACGCTTTTGAGTCCTTCACGGAAACCCATCGGTCCATTCACTTGCAATGCACGCTAAACCATGTACGGAACGAGAAGAAGCAGCTCCTGCTCCACAGCAACATAGACCTCTTCGCGTTTCGCCTGCAAACCGGTACTCGACGTTGGCAACAACGCGTTCAGAAGCGCCGTTTGTTCGCCATCAGCTAAGCCAGTGCTTTTTCTGCAGTGCGAGGCGTTCGCTTCCACTGCCAGTCCCAGGTCGCTGTGAACACTCACCGCTTGTGATCGGTAGCATCGGGAACTCAACTTGCTCCGGAGCAACTGCTGTCGCTCTTTTCCCGGTTGACTTTCGCCCTTGTCTGCTTCAGAAGCGGTGCGAGAAGCACCCACTCTCAAGCACTGCAGGCACCGGGAACACTGGCTAGCTTTGCCTTCGTTTTCTGAAAACAGCGTGCGGTATACAATGGACTGGATGCGCCGCCAACTTTTCGGTTTACTAAGCGCATACCTACCACGTCACGTGGCGTTCATTATGGACGGCAACCGCCGCTGGGCACGGCAACACCGCCTGGAGCCGTATGCCGGTCACCCGCGTGGCTCTTCGAAACTGATTCAAACAGCGCAGTGGTGTTTCGACGCTGGCATCAAGTATGTGAGCGTGTTCGCTTTTGCAGTTGAAAACTTTAAGCGCTCTGAGGACGAGGTCGCAGCTTTGATGGCGCTGGCGGAGAGTCGGTTCGAGCTCATTCTGCGGGCGCTGCGTGGGGAGGTCCTCGAGTCTGCTCCCGTTGATGTAGACACCCAGCGGCTGGGAAAGCTGCTGCATCAGCATGGTGTGCGTATTCGAATTGTTGGCGCACTGTCCTTGTTACCCGTACGCGTTCGTTGTCTGGCGGAAGAGATCAACGCATTTGATGACGAAGTGGTCACGAGTCGTCTTGGAGCGGAAAATCGCTGCCTGCTCAACATTTGTGTCGCATACAGTGGTCGTGAAGAGATCGAAAAGGTGATGGAGCAGGTACGATGCGGTATTCGAAAAGAGATGCTTCGGCCCGTGGACGTGGATGCGACGCTTTTCAGTGCCCTGATGTGGAATTCGGACCCCGCCTGGAATAATGCCCTTGAACGCGCGTATTCAGCACAGGTGGATTTACTTGTGCGAACGTCCGCAGAACCGCGCTTATCTGACTTTTTGCTCTGGCAACTGTCGGCGTGTGAGACTTGTGGGCGAGAGGCGCAACTCGAATTCGTGGACGCCATGTGGCCTGCATTTGGCCTTTGGGACTTGCTCGTGGTGCTCGGGCGATACGCCCACGCAGAGAGAAATCGAAGGGCCTTGCAGCGTGCTGATCTACGTTGTCAGACGTGTGGTCGTCATTGGCTGCATCCTTCTCTTGAAAGAGACTATTTTGGAACCAATTCGACGCATTTGTTGGATCGGAGCGGCGCTTTGCGTCGTCGGCAGTCTGCATTCATCCAATGGTCCGATGCTTGTTCACGTCTCGAGCGCAAGGAGTTTCTCGCTCGTTCTCAGTATCGTGATGGCGCAGGTGATTTGCAGCTACCGAGAACGCCGATAAGCGCTCCGTGTCCGAGCGAGAGTGCTGGACCTGGGCCAACGTGCTGGAGCAGCGCTCCGGCAGCGCTGCGGTTTCTGTCAGCAGCCCAGAGCCATCGGGTCAGTGAAATCGGGAACGACAGTGACTGCGCTTGCAGTCGACGCTCTTCCGAGCCGTGTAGCGAACGCGACGCCAGAGAGCAATCGACGGTACGTCATATACCGACGCCTTCGCCAGCACCAGAATGCCACCTGGTGACGCCACAACACGTAGAGCGCATGCCGCGGAGTTTCGCGCCCATCTGCCGCTGCCTGCCCGATGCCTGCACCCAAGACACATGACCGCTTTCTCAGTGGCGCGTGCGAGTCACCAGAAAACGACGTGATCGGGCGGAAGCGCGCCGCATCGAAGCGTTGCAACGGCACAGCGACGGGATTCCAGCGGTATCGGCTTTGTCGGCAGCGATCGTGCCTGTGGTTGCGCCTGCTGCCTCTGTTGCCTCGCGTTCGTTCTACGACGCTGAGGGCATGCCGCCGCCAAGCTGCATACGTCCCGTGAACGGCCTCGAAAATGTGTCGAAAGTTGCATGCGGGGCGTGCCCGAGCCTATCAAGACCCTATTGGATGTTGTCGATATGCAATGCTCGCCGCTGCATCCGCAGGCGCTTCGAACCAGTGCGCTAGCCATGCTGTAGGTGTTATTGCTAGCGCGCGCGGTGTATAGGTCATTCCGAGATCCTGCTCGGCGTAAAGCCCTGAACCTTATGCCCCCATACCAGCAGCATTCGAATCGGACACCGATCCCATACTGTCAAGAGAAGCATGCGGCTGCAATGGTATGCTCCCGGTGACGGCTCTCAAAGCGGATATGTCTGCTACTGGGCTCCGGGCGACCTCAGCGCGAAATCAACGACGCTCTCTCTGCTCCATACGAAAACCATGTGCAAGGACGGAGCAGACGGTCCGCGTTTGCGTGCATATTGCTCGTGTACAGTGCGTCTGTGCTCCGCGATACGCTTGCAGCGAGCGCAAATGCGTACTGCATATATCTAGAGAGGAATACACAGCTGTCGTGCCGTGAAGCACGCATGCATGCACTGGGACACGTGTACAGTCGACAATGCATGCACTGGGACACGTGTACATTCGGCTATGCGTGCATGCCCATATGCGTGCACCTGCAAACTTGCGCGCAACGCGGCACCAGGCGCACGACGGCACTGGTGCTGTGCAGGGTACAGGTGCGCAGCGAGCATTCCAAGCGCACTTCATTAGAGCGCTGTGGGAATTTTGCGTGCGTGCACACTGCGCACTCCCTGACCAGTACTTGTCGTTCTTGCGTGCTGCTTTGCGCTCCGAGTCAGCGCCCGAATGCTCGACTTCGCAGGCCTGCAGTTGCGCCTGCACGTTGCTGTGCACAGCGATTATCTGCCTGAGCTGTGCGGGCGCCGTCGACATCGAGCACGGTTCGTGCTGCTTTTTAACCAAAGTCTCTGGTTAGGTTCTGCATTCCTCCCGCACGAACAAGCTATCGCCTTTTCCGCGGCACGCGAGCGACCTAGTCTCGGCACGGTAAACGACGTCGTAGCAGCCACGCGGCATATCGAGCTGTCTTGCTCGAGGCCGGGCGGCTAGCGCTGCGACGCCCAAGCACGATACCGCGTTGCACCTCGAAAAGAAGCTGCGTTCAGAGCAGAACTCCGCGTCGGAGCGATACTGAGAACAGCGCGCCGCTCAAGCACGAATTCCCGCGGGGGTCGAAACGCAGCGCGAGCCAGCTTGGGCGAGCGCAGACGGCGGGCGCGGCCAGTCCGCCGGCAATTCAAACTAGCGATCTGGCGGTTATCTCTCCGTCAAGTGCTAGACACGCCAAGGCAATAGCTGTCCGGGGGCTGCACGGTTGGCACACCGAGTCGCCACCCTTCTGATCTGATGCCCCGCTCGAAGATTTATTCGAGACGGTACAAGTCATCTGCTTGGACACCTCTAGCATCCACAGATCACGAGGTTGAAAACACCTCTCTGATGCCCGGTCAAGGCGCTGCCGTCGATGCGCCACCTGGTACACCACTCGTCCAGTTGAATATCGCGCTTGGGACGGGGTCGCGGAAGCCAACAAAGTCGCAACTGAGTCGTTCGCCGGTCCCTGTTTTTTTGCCCAGTGTCAGCGTGCCAGCCACCGGAAGCGCACTCAAACTTGCACTGTCGACGCCGCCGTCACCGGCGCCCGCGCAAAGACCTCCTGACGGCGATGCAGCACTACTAGAGACAACCCGCGGCGATGAGTGCAACGAGAGAAGTAGTTGCCGCATATCGCGAGCTTCGCCGGCCAAGCGACTCTATTTCTTAACGAAAGACCAGCTCAGATCTCGTACATGCATAGGAAGAATACCGAGCTCGAGCTTTCGTTACCCGCTGCGCCCCGTGCAAAACACGGAATCATGGGGTGAGGCTTTACCGCCGCACGTCATCGAGTTTTGGAGTAGCAAGAAGGTATCTACAGCTCCTGTTGAAATAGAGCCGACTCGCAGAGCATCGTTTGCCGCCGAGTCCACGAATTCACAGCTGGACGCTGTCGTATCCGTTCCGCAATGCGAGTCTGCGTGTGCATCTGTGGCGCAGGAGCTATCTTCTGAGAAGGCGTCCTCCGATAACTGCGCACAGTCTGAAAACCGCGCGTGGGATCCCATTGAAGTCTATGCCGCCGCTTCTGAAACCGGAGAATCTGCTCTAGAAATGCACGAAAAACGACAGCAACGTCTTCGATGGAAGCTCTCCTCGCATCAACGCAAGAGCAGCATAAGCTATTTCAGCCCGGATGACATGATCGGAACGCCGCCACGTCGGACCTGCCGAGCGTCGGCGCCATCGCGCATCGAAGCAGGAAACCGAAACGAGCAGGCTGGTGAGAGCGAGTCGATGGCGTATCGCGGTTTGGTGCGAGCGTCACCACGACGCCTTCATCATCACGCAGAGGAGCTGCTCCTGGCCAATGTTCGGTTTCTCGGTGAGCGAGTGCGCGAGCTTGAGGAGCACGTTCGCTTCCTTCAGAGGGAAAATGAGGTTCTCAGAGCCGCGAACTCGCGCGTCCAAGCGCCCGAGCCGAACGCCGCGACCCCCGAGAAGACCACCGCAATAGAGGCGAACCAGGTTACAGAAGAGACGCCCATGCGGCCGGACATACTGTGCGTCAGGAGTCCGCGCCCCGAGATTACCCTCTCTTCGCTAACACCATAATCGACATATCCCCAAATGTTGATCCATGAGAGCCGGAGCACACAGGCAGCGATCGATAATGCTGCTTTCGATCTGTTGCAAGCGATAGGTGACCAGCTTGGCGAGCTGCTTTCTGCCTTGCGCTCATCCGTAAATTGGATCATGCTCCGAAAACGATGAGGCGCTTCCAAAGTCAGGCCCAAGGCAACCGCTTTCCTTAATCATGAACTATCATGACCAATCGAGTTGCATGTACCAAGCGTTCGCCATTTCGCAGTATCCCAAACGTCCATTCAGTCGACTGCTTATTCAGTACACCGACTAGTGGTTTTCGCTTCTCTGCATTCAACGATATCCTGACACATAAACGAGACACTTACCCAGAATCTATTCCCCTATGAAACGGACGCCATGAGACAGAGCTGTTCACGTCCGACTTGGCATCCGAGAGCTTGAACCCTGGACGAAGGCTTGCTCCTCGCTTGTGACGAATACGCGTATGAATGCTGCAGGCAAGTACTGGCTCTCTCTGTGGTGCCTGGGATGCTCCAGGAATCCACTATTTCCCCAGCAGCTTTCAGAGCGAATTTCCGAAGCCAGCTGGCACTTGTGCATGTCACCCCGGTGTACGACTCCTAGACTAAATGCCATCTGAATGAACGCGGTTCCATTCGTGCACGACACCATGATGTATGAACCTGTGTTCCCAGAGCGGATACCAGCCACAATAACGACAACACATAGACAGCCTCGGCACCTGGTGTCGCTGTCCATGTGAGTCGAGGCGCTGCTGGTGCTTTCGCATAGCGGCCTTGCCCAGAGTACGCACAACGCAACGCTAACTCGTAGGCGCGATTCCGCAGTTTTCGATCGGAATCGAATCCTCAAGAGCGTTGCCCCAGGGATGCGTACACGATCCACAATGGTGCGCCACTTTACGCTGCACATGCTACACCAACACGCGTACGTATCGCACCGGAGTACGCTCTATCGCGCTAACGCTGGAGCCAAACGAGAAAACATCCACGAATACCAGCGGCACGCTGCGAGCGCCCCTGGTAAACCGCTATCGCCAGCGGCAGGCGCCAGACACCGAAGCGCGCGGTCAGCTGGCGTCGCCAGGCAGTCGACGTTCTCACATGAACATTCCCCGAAACGGATTCCGGGGTTACACCACGGTTTCCAGACCAATATGGAAGCCCAGAGAGGTTGTGCAGATCCGACGATTCTTCCAGAAAGCAATCGTTCGCTCCCCGTCCCGAGTACCTCGGGCATGACGCTATGCGCTGGAAACAGCCCGCCACCACGAAGCACGGTCGCCTGACCTCGATGCCGTTGCCATCACATTACCCTACCAGGAAAGCAAGCCAGCCTCGCTACGGACTGTGGGGCTTTGTGCAGGCATTTTACAAATGCACGCCGCACAGCATCTGTAGAGCATCGACCATCAATGGAATCTCGAGTTCACCACAACGTGTCAACAGGTCCCGTTGCTGAGGCACTGGACCCCACACCGTTCACGTGCAGCATCGTTGAGCGTTCCAGGAGCCTTGCAGCAACACATGTACGTTCAGGTACGTCGTGCGCGCTTGTTTTCCGCTACGACCAACGTTGAAAGCAACGACTCTCCGTCCAGCAACCGAGCTTGGCGTCGTGCAACCACAATATACCCCGTGTGTGCACCGTTCGGCTGGAAACGTTGCGAGACGCGGGACCAGACGCTTTTCGTTGGCATGCGGGACCCCTGCGGCTGAAGTGGACGCATCGATTGCCAGACGCAGCTCACATTCGACAACACCTGGATATCATAGAAACAGGCGCTCTGTCCCAGTGCCTTTCGTAGTCGCCAGACTTGTTCAACACTGGGCAAGAAAGCTGCCAAAACACCGAGACCTGGTTGCAGCACAACCGCTGCTTGCTCGACCACGAGGTGTGGCTCTGGCATGTCGAGCACCACGGCCTGCACTGAGGCCGGCAACGGTCGTGTATCGGTTGCAGCCGCTTTATCCGTTCTGTAGAACGGTTGCACGCGCACATCCTGGTGATAACAGTAGAGCAGGTGCGCGGGTGTCCAGGAACGTTGCGTCCAGCAGGGTTGCCAAACGTGCCCAAGTTGTTGTGTTAGTTCCACCCGAGCTGCACGGAAACGATCCTCATGGCACTCGTAGGTGTGCACGCGTCCGTTCGGAGCAACCGATACCGCCAGCGCCCAGGTCAAGGCTCCGCTTCCAGTTCCGGCCTCGACGACGACAGCGCCAGGCTCCAGCTCAAGTCGTGCGAGCAGACAGGCTACGTCCGGTGCGTAAATGACTTGCGTGCGTCTGTTTGTGACGTTCGGCACAGTCGTTCGGAAGCGAAAGGGCAACGTGCGTAGAAAGGCACCGGGTCGACGCGAACGACGAGCGTACCAGTAGTCGCCTGCTTGCCGCTTTCCCCGAAAGTCGTCGTGGAAAAAAGCACCGAAACGGGTTTGTAGGACACCTCCGGGTTGGAGGTGAATGCATTGCCACTCATTAGGCCACGTCTCTACGAGAAGCTGTTCTTGGTCTGGACCAGAGCCTTGAGAGGCGTCAGCGCCTAGCAGCATGCCCGCAGGGAGTATAACGGTGCAACGCGAATGTACAACGTCGTTCCAAGGACGTTGCTCGCTATTGGTGTAGAAGAGCCCAGAAACGCCACCGGCTTCGTATCCGGTACCGCTGATCGTCTCCGCAACAGCGTTTGCAATACTAGTCGTAGAAGACAAAGGCAGCAGCACTCGGATTCGGTGGTGTTTTCGATAACGGTTGTTGTAGGAGTGGTTGCTGTTTTGGTGGTGGTGTTCTCTGCTTTGGCTTTGATGCGAATAGCCAAGGTTGTGGCACCAGAGGGCCATCGTCTGGCATGCACGTCGTCTAACCTGTGTGGAGGACGCACGTACAGGCGGCGCTGAAACGCTAGAGCGACCATGGAGGCTTTGCAAAGAAGTTCGACGTGGTTGTCGAACTACAGGGAAGCTGGAACAGACGCCAGCGAATGGACGGCAGAAACGACTCTGGACGCCCACATCGAGCCAGAGAGGGATCCTTTCTGGTTGCTTTGCCCACTGGAGACGCCTCCGTCGAGTTCGAAACTCGCACCCGTCGATGTTGACCTACGCTTCGCTAACCGCACGCTGCTGGAAACGTCGAGTTCGTCAACAACAGCAACGCCTGCAAAGCACCCGGCAAGAACTGAGGTGCAAGTTCCAGTCAAAGGAGCAACCTTGGCGTCCTCCAGTGAGACTGCTTCAGTCGATGACGACGAACAGAACGCTCGCCGGGGTGCTTTCGCTCCAGCCGCTGGGGCGACGAGTACGGCATTGCTGAAGCGACCTACGTATACGACCGCAACTGGAAACGCCCAGCTGCAGTTTACTGACAACCCAAGCGATGCAGTACCCGCTGCGGGACAAGTGGAAAGTCATGCGTCTACACCAACGCCAGTAGCCACTGTAGCCATAGCATCCCCGCCAGCGACGGAGGCAACAGAATGCACGTCGATGTCGGCAGCAACGCTGACTAGTGCGCCCGACAGGGTCGCGATGCGCTCCAAACCGCCAAACAGCGTGCCTCCGTCAGTTGATACGATGCATCCACATATCGACAGGAGCAGTCATGCAGCGAGCATCATACAGTCTTCACCCGTTGATGCTTTGCTGCGAACAAGTCGCTCTTGTGCGACGTTGCCACTCCAGAAACGGTTGCGTCCAGCGAGTCTTCAGCATGCGCTCTTGGCTCGCGGAGGAAAGCGGGCGTACCTGCCTCGCAGCGTCAGTGAATGCACAAACTACTTTGCAGTAGGCGGGGCAACCTTGGAGGACCCCAGTCTCGTGAGTCTGAGTTTTCGTGATCTAGATAGTGACGCGATAGGACTGGCACGATACCCGTCTCTTACAGGCATGCATTTGAAACTGAGTGCACGAGACCATGCACAGCACCTGGTGCGCTCCGTTGGAGATATGGATGGCGCTGCCGGTCGAGGCTCCGGCACGCAACAGACTCCCCGGATGACGATATCCTCAGACTCAGGTACACGACCGGATTCAAGCATTGCGGTATCGATAGAATCAAGTACACTGGAGGATGCACTGGTATCGCGGATGCTCACTGTACGCGATCCTCTGCGGTGGAATCGTTTATGCACGATCCGTTACAACGCGTTCGAGTGGGTACTTCTGGAGTGGCCTCGCGGACCGGTTGCGTTCATAGACGCCTTGTTGCTGGATACGGAGCGAGGCGTCCACCAGTGGTGTAAGGTGCGCGCGCCGCCGCAGTGGCGACAACGCCAGTTTGCCCAGAGCGGTGCTCCAGATCGCTCCATGCTCGCTGTAGCCGTAGCGAACACACCTGCTGCAACGCTCGAACCTGTTACCGGGGTTCAGCATCGTACCTCAGCAGCAGCAGCAGCAGCAACAGCAGCAGCATCTGATGAACAACAGCCTATTTGCTGTACGAATAGGGCCGTGCGGATGGCAATCGCGACGATCGCCAGCGGGTGTTGCGCACCTCGCATAGACATCCTTCAGTTGTGCTGGCGATGTACAGACTCTTCTGGTCAGAGCCAGCACGACGGGCAAACAAGCGGAAGAACGCCATCTCGGGGGGCGTCTTCGGAGCAGAGCCCACATCATGGTACAACTGGGGTGCCGCTCATTGGTGACCTGCAAATTCTCGCTGAGATAGCGTTACCAACCCTCAGCAAAGTGCGCTCCCTTGCCTGGACAAGCAACGATCAGTCACTGCTGGTCTCGGTCGCTAACGGGTGCAGCTATCTGCTCCGCGAGCAGCGTCTCGGATCCCTGGTACCAGAGCGGTTGCTGGTGGCAATGCCATCGGATGCAACGCTGTGGCGGATCGAGCGTCGTTATGATTCGGTTGTTGTCGAACAAGGAGCACGGTCCATCTGTGCTTCATCACAGGGATACCAACAAGCACACAAGGCACCTGGAGCGTCGAACGGGCCAGGCGGGTCAGTCGCTGCTCTTGCGTCGTCCACAGTGTGGCGATACTCAAGCGGATGGCCACATACGCCGACCCTTGGGGTTTTCTCCTCAAGCGAGAATCCAGCTGCGGGTATCAGCAACGACTTGGTGCCTTCGCTCTACTGGTTCTATGGCAGCGGGATAGCTAGCGTTGCACTAGATGCGATTCCGAGTCCGTCAACGAAGGTACCGCGCTTCGAGCCGCTGCCTCGCTATCGTTCGTCGAGCGGTACGGCGTTCAGAGCGGAACCACAATTGGCAGCTTGTCGAGTGACGCATGTGCATGAAATAGCGGGGCAAGCAGCAACCCCACCACCGCTTTTCCTGAGTTGCACAGCGAGTCGCTTGTTGCTGTGGGCACCGCGCGCTCAAGTTCTGCTTCCAGAGCACACTGAAGCAGGTGCACCGGCAACCTTGCCACCAAGGAATGGCTCCGGTGCTCTCCAGCGTGCCACTTGGAACGATAGCAGCGACCCTGCCTCGACAGATGATGCGCTTATTTGCATTCATGAGTGGTTTATGGTGCCCATGCGTCCCCTGTGGCGTCGTGAGCGAACGCTTCGGCGACTTGCGAGCCATCGAACTGCAGCGATGTTTTGGTTAGATGGGCTAGCGTGGCCGCTTAGAGGCGACTTTGGGGACAAGCGCTACCTGCTCGTAGTTGCTGCTGTAACTGGCTCGCGTTCGGGTCGTTCGGCGCTGCTCTGGGCGCTGCTGGTGTCGACTGCGGCGGAGACAGCCAACGTTGCGAGGGGAAGCGTGGAATCCGCGCTCCACCGGCATACAGGTCATAGAGCGTTGCGTCGAACGGTATGGCAGCTCGAACGTGCAGCCGAAGTGCCGCTTTGGGTACCGTTGCCGCCCCGTTGGCGTCCAACAACGGCTCCTTCCACTTCGACTGTGCAGTTGATACCGACGGGGATGCGACTGCTGCCCAGCACGAGCGAGAGCACGACCACCAACAATCGCGATAGCATCCTCGCATTGCCCTTGACGCGCTTTCAACTGGTGCAGTCGTGGTGCTGGCTAGCTGGAGATATGTCTACAGTACAGACGATGCCGCTGATGAGGTTCGCCTACACGCTAACCCCGCTGCTTGTACTCTTATTGCCGCTGCGACCAGTTCAACCAAGCGCTGCAGATCGACGATACGTGGAACGTCTCCTGCGGCAGGTGCGGAGCGCTCGTCAACAGACGGCATCTTCGCCAGGCACTGCTCCAGTGCTCTTCGCAAGTGCACCGACCGCGACAGGCGACAGGGCGTTACTGGCGTCGTCGCCCGAGCAGCTGGCAGAGGTGATGGCACTAGCAAGACGACCGCGTAGGTTTGAAGTGCATCCCGCTGCTGCCGCAGAAGTCGGCGTTGTAGAAGGAGCACAGCCTGTTCACGTACTGCAACAGCAGCGGCGTATATACAGCAGACCGGCGATGGATGCTCCACCGGATTTCCCGCATACAGAAGCATTTGTGGATTGGTTACGTGACCTGCCGCAGCGACTGGTCACCGGGGACGGTGACGCTCACGAAAGGGCGTCGATGTCATCCGGGCGGGGCCGGGGCGGGGCGTGAGAATCGGAAACCGGGTACCTGGTGCTCCTGGAGCAGATAGGCGGGTTCCAGCTGGGGTCTTCGGCTCGAAAGAGGTGATGAAATATGGTGATCATGCCCACGTTAGTGAAATCGCTCCTCCTGGCTGATCGTCTAGTCCAAAGGAAAGCTGCACGCCGCGCTGCCGTCGCTCACAGCGTGCACGTGGTGTTCTCGTCTTGGTCTATTCATTTCGGAATAGAATGAAACGGGTCCAGCAAGTCCACTCGCGCGTACATACGAAGGTTAGAATCGTTTTCCCGTGGTCACCAACACCAGCCTGAAAGGCCCTTTTCTGCCATCGCATCCTTTTGCTCTCTGTCTCGCTCGAGGATCACCGCCTTGAAGTATGCCAGTCTCTCCTGGCTCGAAAGCTTTGTTGTCAGCAGTCGAAGAATCCTGGTTGCTGTGTGAAAGCACCGACTTGGCAGTTTCCGATGGTTGTTCAAGCAATTCGTGGACAGGCAAAAGCTGCGATCTACGCTTTGCTTGCCCTTTTCATCTCCTCTGTATGCAGCCGCGCTGCAGCGTTTGCATCAGTGACGCTTGGCTATGGTCGTGCGTTCCTAGACGTTCACCAAACCGCCGCATCTGAGCGCCGCCTCGTGGCACTAGGAGGCTTTCCTTTTCACCTAGTATGTGCTCGTAACGCGTACGAAACGCTCCACTCGATGCGCTTATCGGTGCCCGAATCCGGTGCCATGCCCGACGACCACAGGCTTCTTCAGGGCGATCTTCTCGGCGAGTAGGCTGTCTGCTGCACACATAAGCACGTGCTGTTCCATTTCATTGCGGATATATGGAAGCGGATGCATTCCATGACGAATCAAATGTCGTAAGAGACAAATCCAGGCCGGAGAACAAATCGAGAAATTCCGATTCGACTACACTTTATACGTGCGGACCGATGACGCACCTTCCACTGGAAGTGATCACTGCGATATATAGAGCACGCGTCCGATACCCTTTTCTATGCCGAGAGAAGCGACGGAAGCCGCTGTGAGCAGGTGCCGTGCGCGGCACCAAACCGTGGTGACGTGCGGTTCCGCCAGTGACAACAACGCGTGCAGCAATATCTATGTATGGTTGTGCGTGTGTTCAGACGGAATCGAGCACTGGACGGAACAATTCCAGAAAACGCTATACATAGGCTCATGATCAAGGCATCGAGAGACGACGTAGGGCATTATCCTCGGTATTCCAGCTTCAGGCGTTGCTGTGCCCCCACGATGCCACGAAAACCGAGCAATTGAAAGATTGAACATGGCGTGGTATTATCATGTCACCCTTAACGAAACAAAAATAATTGTGTCATGTACTTATGCATTGCGTAAAGATAGCGCCTCTTTGATGACATCGTGATGTCATCTGGTTTCCGATTTCGTCAGGAACCCCAGTGGCAAAGTGTCGAAGCGGTCTCCCCGACTAGCCGAGCAAGCATCCAAAGTATGCATCGGTACGCCCTTATTGCCCGATTCGAATTTCGAGCCAGAACATCGCTACCAACCTGGGACAACAGTCGACAACCTGAAGCACAGCGAGTCGTTTATTGTTCCATTTTTATCGGACCTGCGTGTCGTGGAGCGTCCGAAAGCCAAGCAGGAGGCACCACGACCTAGGAGCAACGAAGGTATCACGTCCGCATCGACGCAAGGGCCATATCCAACGTTTCAGTTGCTTTGCCTGGATGCCATCGGGTGTGTTCAGCGCCAGAGGACGCCTCTGCCTGAACGTAGACGAGCACAAGCACCGGCGAAAGCACTTGTGTACAGAGTTGATCGCCGTTGGATAACTGCATGCTCGCGTGCTCGCCGTGGGCATCCACCAGACCAGTCCAGTGGACCGCAGATCGCTCCGGGCTTTCATCGACAAGTGATGCGGACTTGCTCGGCTCCGAAGGGAGCCAAGTCAAGGACCACTCGCGAGCCAATAGCGTCCATTCGGCAGCCAGCGCTCGGTAGCGTGACACTGCGGCCGTGCCGATGACCTCCGCCAGGCACAGTCGCGTGAACGTGTCGAAGACAAAAGCACCAGACACACCGCTATCCTGAACAAATGCTTCAAGGTCCCGCTGTAGCAGCAAGAGTTGCGGCAGCAGTGCACGCAGTAGATTCGCCATACTCTGAACACACGAGTCGTCGTAGATGCTTGTACGCCAGACCTGCAAACACACGTCCTCAATGGTACACGATGTAGGCGTCTCAAAGGAGTGCGCAGCGTCGTCTGGGCTGCGTCTACTGTCGTTCTGGAGTAGGAGCGGGGCACAGCACCCAAGTGCCTGATACCAATGATCCCAAAAGTCGGCGGTTTTCGCCCAGTTGCCAAGTGCGTCGGCGGTCTGCTCCTGCTCTGCGCTATTTGCGAGATCAGCTTTGTGCAGACAGACCCAGACGTGGGGATAGCGGGTGCTCCTGTGGTCACCGGTTCTGCAGAGTGTACGCCAGTAGGCCAATAACCGCTGCAGTTCATCCACTGCGAAAGCTTCCGCTGTGGTGCTGCTGTCAATAACGTAGACCAGTGCATCCGCTGCGTCGAGAAGCGTGCGCAGCGCAGCAGGCAGCTCAGCAGCAGGCTCGAGTTGCGTCGGTATCGAGGCGCTCATGGACGGACTTGCCTCGTCGGGGTCGGAAACGGACCGCTTCGTGGGCAGCGCTTCGCACGAGGCCGCGTCGCGCGGATCCTCCCTGCAACTTGCGTCGACGACAACGACCGAAGCAGGTTCAGTGCTCAACGACTCGGATAGGGTAGCGTTCTCGCCGTTCAGTGTCGAAGATTCAACAGGCGGTAATTGAGCACGCTGCGTCTGGGGGTGCTCCTCGGTGGCTACCTCCGCTTGGCAGGCTGGTCCACTCGAATCTGCGGTACCGGAAGTGTCCCCTCTAGAAGCATGCTCCCAGAAGACAGTATCGATGCCAGGTGTATCTACCAATTGACAGGAGATCCACGGGCTGTAGGTCACATCATGAGCCACAATCCTAGATGTGCTTTCCAGGAAAAGCGTTTCGTGTGCGCTGGTCTGATGAAACACCACGGAGTGTAACGACGTTTTGCCGCAATTTCTTCGGCCTAAGAACACAATACGAGGCTTGTTGTTGTTGTTGTTGTTGTCACCACCGTAGCGGTCTCCGGGACGCGCCCCTGTTGTTGATGCTGGACCCGCTGCGTCAGACAGCGTTCTGGAGTGCTTCGTTGGGTGCCCAGCGGATTCAGATGCGGTCTCCAGGGCGGGTGCAACTAGACGGGACGCGAGCTGCTCCGTAAACCGCCGCTCTTCTACGGACAAGTCAGCGAATACCTCCTCTACAGATGCTGCATGCTGGAACAGGTGCCTGCTGCTCGCTATATCCTGCAGATCCTCAGTAGAGAGGTTGTGTGGGCTGGGGTGACCAGCACCACCACGCTCCTCATCGACGTTGCTGGGGACGCTTCTCGTTGTGCTTGGACTGCTCCGATAGCTCAAGCTCGCAGGCTCGCCGTCGATACCAACGGGCCCCGAACTCGACAGCGGTGAACTAGATCGGGAGCGCGGAGAAGCGGTTCTAACTGGCCCAAGCGGCGCATCGTTCGCTGGAGCTTGCGCCTTTGCGGACGACGGCGCTCCGGGTGTCTGCCGCGGCGTACGCGCGTTTCGCTCTGGGAGGCTCTGTTCGGGAGAACTCGAAGCGTTCTGAGCGCTCCTACTTAAAGTTCCGTAAGGTCCAAAACTAGTCGCATATTCTACATAAGAATGTGCGATAGCGGCTGGCGAGCCAGCGACGAACGCATCCGTTTCGTTGGGGACACTGCCCGGCCTGGTGGGCGGCGGCGTCTCCGGCGACGGCTGCAAACTCCGACGCTCCAGTTGCTGTGTCAGGAGCCGTGCCCTGAGAGAGGCTCGAGTACCGCGACCCGGAACAGGAATGCTGTGGCTTTCCACTCGTTCTGGTAACGGTGCTTTCGGCGCACTCCGCTGCACTGGTTGTGGCGCTGATGTCGCGTGCGGCGGCGTCTCGAGACTCGCCGACGCGGTAAGCTCCGAGCGCTCCTGACGCTGCGGAAGGCGCGATGCCGGTCCCATTCTATTGCTTCCAGACAATGGAAGATAGTGAATACGTCCTAGTCGCCTGGGAGAGAGACGTGGTCATTCGGGTCGTGAAAAACGTCCATTCGAGAGCACCCCGAAGAGAACGAGGGAGATTCGAAGCTGGCGACCTGGGCACGCCCAGTCGATGACCTGTTCGTTTAATTCCTAAATGTCGCAAAAGATTCCAAAAGGTGTTTACCGGACGCGCGTCGATCCAAGAGACGTCCATCAAGGATCATAACGTACAGATATGGGATCAATCGTATCAAAAGTGTTCACCGAGCACCCGTCGATCCACGGAACGTCCATGAAGGACCAGAAAATACAGATCTAGAACATAGCATCGCAAAGTATTCACAGAACACCCGTTGATCCACGCTACGTCTACGAAGGTTCATTCGGTTCATGAGGAGGCGGTCACGGGAGATTGCCTCTAATCGCTTGCTTCGACCAGGAAGCAGTCCCAGCATGTCCCTTTTGACTATTGGTGATGATTCGCGACTCGCTTACGGATATATCTGTGCCGAGGTTTCCGATGGTGCATTCCCTGTACCAACCCGCTGTGCTCCTGTGCAGCTCTTCGACATGCAGAGACGAAACCGCGAAAAAGGCTTCAGCTTCCGTGCTTCAGCACATGCCAGTGCACATTGCATAGGCTCTCAACGGGTACTCTGGCCATCGAGCAAGCCACTGCACGCTGCGGATTCGGGAAAGCGCCAGTGCTCCAATGCTAGCAATGCGCACGCTCGGTGCAGAAAGCTCCGTATCCTGGGCACACTGGGCGAGATTTGGATGCCGGCGTCGCGTCCCGTGTCGAACAAAATGCCTCGACAGAACGGCTTCATACTCGCTGGCGTCTAGTAAGCATGCAACGGAGCCAGGACGCTCGCACGCTCCCCAGCCGGTAGCGATGTGCTACGACAGTTCCCGATGCCTGCGCAGGCCTTCGGGTGTCTGCGTTTCCAACCAGGGCCGCACCGCTCGTAACGCCCGTGCCATCAGCGCTCTCTTCGATGCATCCTCCATTCGAAACGCTTTCGCTAATGCCTCCACCGACCAGGTCTGTGGTTCCAGGTAATGCGCGAGCAACATGCTGAGGGCTTGCGCATGGGTGAGCGCCCCCTCAGGTCGCGGTCGTCTCTGGGCGACAAGCGCCTCTGGCGACGGGAAAACGTTGGGCATCGGTCGAGCATGCAGCGCAGCACTGAGTTTTTCAATCTGTCGCAGGTAATCAGTACCTGGTACGCTGCTGGCTGAAGTTGGCGTCTCGGACGGGCGCGTCGTGGACGGTGCCGAACTGGCACTGGTCTGCGTTGCCGCCTGCTGCTCCAGGCGCTGTCCTATCCACACTACGTGCCAGCCGTATTCGCTTTGAACCACGTCAATGCTCCCAGCAGGCTTCTTTGTCTCGAAAATGGCATTGTCAAACAGCGCTGTTGTTTCTCGAGGACGGATCCAGCCCAGTGTTCCTCCTCGGTCACGAGATGAGCATCGCGAATACTGATAAGCCAGACTTTCGAAGCGCTCTCGAAGCGCGTTGTCGCCTTGAGCGGCCTGCTGACGCAGAAGCTCACAAAGCCGTTTCGCCTCTGCCTCCTCGTCGACGAGGATATGGTGAACGAACGCCGCTCGCTCTGGCGGGGTGCGAACCCGCCAACGCTGCTTACCTGGTGTGTCTGTTGTCGGGTTCGTTATTTCGGTTGCTGACGGAGCACCACCACCACCACCACCACCACCACCACCACCACGGTAGACGCTGCTGGTTTCGCTCTGTTGGAGCCTTGGGGCAGGTGCGGGCACGCTCCGCAGACGGCTGACAATAGCTCCCATCGCGGTCGGCAGCTTGAAGAGGGCGTCAGGGCCGCTGCACCGTCTCTTCTAGACCACCAGTGCAGCAGTTGCCTTGGCTGTCGACTGCAATGTGCGTGACAACTCCCGTCTCGAAGTCTGGCGGGTGATGCTGTTTCTGGCAACGGTTCTAGGTTACAGTCTTCGGTGAGAAAAGCGACAGACGCTTTCTTTCAGCCGCAGGTTCGAGCAGCAGTCCTTTGATACGCGGGAAACGTCACTGGGGAACTGCTCGACGACACTGCACGAGTTCGACAGCTGCGACAACCAAACTGCTTCACCAGTCGTGTCCAAGAACTTGATTACAAGACTCAAGTTGCATTCAAAGGCGAGAACGTACTCTCGACCGCAAGGCAAACGGTGCCAGCGTGCGTGAGAGGCGCAACAAGAAAAACAAACCGCCTCACCAGCCAGCACCAACGGACGATAACCGACTGGAGACACTCGTCCGCTTCAAAACACCCAGCGCCCAAGCCCGAACGCGTTCCATCCAGGATCGACGTCACGCCGGGGTGTTATGAGGCCCTCTGTAACCTCGTGCTCGAAAAAGAAAGCATAGAGCGCAAACAAGCAAGTTTTTTCAATGGGCTGCGCACTGCGGGAGCCGCTCGTATCCATCCATCATGGAAACGCTTTTTCTATGGTTCAGCGCTGTAGAGAAGCCCGTCTCGAACAGCACGCCTGGGTAATGGAGTATGACGGACGCTTTCCCGAATGTCGATAAACATGGTGCAATCCGGGACACACACTGGTATGTGAAAACGACTCTTGACTCGCCTGAACAACAAGACCTCTCATCGAAGGTAATTGATACTTTGTTCAAGTCCATTCGTATGATGATCATGATGGCAGCGACGACGACAAGTCCGTCTCAGAAGACTTAGACCCACAAGTGGATGCCTATCCAGTGCGTGGATTGCGTCAAAGATGCCAGTTCATGGCCGTTGTGCAAAACCGATGCGGACACCCGCTCTTGCTCCACAGCTCGTTCGATCTTTGCAGCAGAAGCGAGCACACAATGGTGACCTGTTCAAGCATCAGAAAATCACACAGGCAGATACCCAAAGTGCAGACGTACAATGGCTCGCAACCGAGGACAACCATTGCCAAAGCGGCTACTTGCCGGCGGGATGCGGAATCCGCGTGACAGAAGCCTGCCCCTTACCTCAAAGATATAGAGTGAAAGCAGCGAATCAGCGTGGTATCAAGCGGACACATAGTGCGTTGTAGCATGACAGAGATCCCATACCCAGTCGGATGCGGCCTGACGCACCCCAGCCATATCGAGACCGCTCGTTGCCGTCGCAAACGCAGAAGCGTGCTCTCCAATGTCAGCAGGTAACGCATCCTGGTCCATAGCGCGACTTAGATGGTACTTGAACGCCTCCATCCGAGTGAGCGCATCCGGTGTTGGCAGCTCGATGTGCAGATCCAGACGTCCCGGTCGCAGGAGCGCTCGATCCAGTCGCTTCGGCTCGTCGGTGGCAACGACAAAACCAAAACGACGGCATCCACGACGTGCGTAGAAACCATCCAAGTACTGGAGGAGAATGCTGAGGAGGCGCTCATGCACACCATGGGTGCTCGAAGGGCCATCTCTCGCTGCCGCCAGCATCTCAATGTGATCAATGAAGAGAACGCAGTTTCCCATGGATTCACAAACGGTCAAGACGCTCTGCAGCGCTCGTTCAGCCTCTCCAACACGTGCAGAAACAATATCTGTTGCCTGGACGGGGAGCATGTTTAGCGCAGGCCACGCAAAATGTGCTTCCGAGTCCAGCCAGGGATGCGCTAGCATTTCTGCAAAGTGTGTTTTGCCATTACCAGTTGCTCCGTACAGAAGAATGCCAAGAACATTCCGCTCGGACCGCAGGTGACGTTGCTCGGTGCCTGTGTCCTCGGCAAGGTGTTCGGCTAGGGCTTGGCGAACAGTTCGCTGCGCTTCTCGCACCGCGCGCCCAAAGAGAGGCAGGGTGCGAGTTCTTGCTGCTGGTCGTCGCCACCAGCGGATGGCGCCCACTTGACGAACGATCGCCGGTGGCGGAACTTCCGACAGGTCGAGCAGGTCTTCTCCGACAGCGCTCTGTTGCCTAGCAAGCGCCGCCTCAACGCCGTTTGAGTGCTGACAGCAGCAACCAGCGTGGACCCGCGCCTCCCTTGAGTCATCGGGGTCGGTGCTCGCCCTGGATGCCGCAGCCTCGTCCGCAGTTGCTGCATCCGAGCCTGTCTGCTTTCGAGGGCGCGCCTGTCGAGAAGCCAACAACACCAGGGGCATGGCATGCGAAGCGTCACGCTCAACATGGCATTCCTCTGGGAGCGATAACGCTGGTGCAATCGCCGTAGTCTCCTCACCAGAATCGTTTTCGTCCGGATTCATCTGCTTCTCGATGTTCAGAGTCTTGTCGAGGGTCTTTTTCGAACAGTGACCCGAGGCTTGCACCGAAGCATCCCGCGGGATGCCTCGATGCAAGGCAGGCGCATCCACTGGAGTCGTGTGCGTATCAGCAGCACCCGAGACTCCCGAGCCGTGCCTCATCCGCAGCGTCCAGAGAAGCGCATGCAGTTCTGCATAGGTGTAGCCTGGGGTGATATCCGCAAGAGGCTCCGGTCCTCCAGCAAGCTGAAGATACTGCTTTCGTTGCTGCCACGTGGGCAATGGAACCGGCTGCTGAACGCATCCCCAGCACGGCAGGTGCGTCCAGCAAGTCATGATCAGCGCTCCCGGGCCACGTGATGCCCCATCATCCGTTCCGAGCCATCGCATCTCGGTGCAAAGCACTGTCCATAACCAGGATTTTAGATGAAACTCGCTGCTGGCCAGGGTTGCATCTGCGACGGTTCCCCGCTCGCTTCGAGAGACGGATCTTCCGGACTTGTCGCCGAGCAGCGCTCGGTCGGGTGAGCTGGTGTCCGAAGCACCAGAAGGCACGGCGTTTTCGATCAGCCAGCCGATATCCGCAAGCAATAAGATGTCGTTTGCTTCATCGCGGAGAAGGTGACATAGCTTCCTCACTGCTTGGCGAGGCGAGTCCGCGGATACCAGCGCCGCACAGTGCACCGGGTGTACCCGGAGGTGCAGACGCTGTGCTGCCAGCTGCACCCGTGTGCGTTTTCCCGCACCTGTTGGTCCGTAGAGGACAAGAGAGCGTGCGCTTAAAGTTCGCTTCTTTCGTTGTGCGAGGCTCTGCTCTATCCAGGTTGTGAGCGAGCGATCAAGCTCGTCCGCCTCTACATAGGCCTTGACCGCGTCGCCTGGAATCGTCTGCATCGCTTCAATAACAATTGGGGAAAGTAGCCATCAAACCAGCCGACGATCATACGGGCGGGCAAACAGGCCAGCGATCAGCGATGTCGAGCGAGAAACGCGCTCGATTCTCGGCGAAAAGCTCCACCGCTCGAACGTCCGCAAGCTACGCGAAACACTGGACGTCCAGACCTGGTGCTTGGCAAGCCAGTCCTCTCATGCGAGACAGCTGCGTAACCTCCTGGACCAGAGCACGTGCCTCAAAGTCACTTTTCCGATTCTTGGTCACCAAAGCGCACCGCTTCCATTGACGTATATCCCGTCAGGCGTACTTGCGTCAAACAACCTGACAGGAGCGCGCCCATCGTCCAGTGCTGAGAACAAGCCCCGGCGCCGGTGCGGTCGATACGTTTCTGCGCTGGCATTCGGGTGCTTGAGCGCAAGCTCTAGGTGTTCGACACTATGGCGTGGAAGAAGATTCGCGAATACGACGCTAAACGGCTCCTGAGTCACCACATGGGTCGACGGCTACGCGCGGTGCAGGTTCAAGCGAACCGCAGTCTCGTGGAGAGCTTGCCAGAGCAGCCGTGGCTCGCGTCCTGCCAACTCGTCGTGAAACCGGATATGTTGTTCGGAAAACGCGGAAAGCAAAACCTGGTGCTACTAAAGGCGGACCTTGAACAAGCGGTAGATTTCGCTGAGGATCTCATAAAGCGACGGGGCGAGATCGAGGTTCAGGGCGTTCGCGGGCGAATCACAACCTGCATCGTCGAGCCGTACCTTCCCCACGACGTCGAGTATTATCTGAGTATTCAAAGTGTCCGCAACGGTAACGTGATCAGTTTCAGCTGCGCTGGTGGTATGGATGTTGAAGAGAACTGGGATAAACTTAGAACGGTGCAACTGGGTCCGACGGAGACGCTCCAGGAGCGTCACTTTGCCGAGCTGTTTACGGACGTTGCGCGTGAGCAATCGCGCCAGGTTTTGGAAGCCTATGTAGATAGGTTGTACGCCATATTCGATGATCTGGACTTTACGTTCCTTGAGATGAACCCGTTGACCATAGCTGCGTTCCCTGGTGATGATGGTCAACCTGCACCCGAGCCGCAGGTGTGGCCTCTGGACCTGCGTGCCGAGCTCGACTCGTACGCAGGATTCAAAAACGCTCGCAAATGGCTGAACGTACAGTTTCCTGAACCCTGGGGATGCTCCAAGTGGCCTCAAGAGCGCTTGGTTGCGAACCTGGATGCCACATCGAGCGCATCGCTCAAACTGACGGTTCTGAATCCGAAGGGCAGGATTTGGACGATGGTTGCTGGCGGCGGAGCTTCTGTTATTTACAGCGATACCGTCGTCGATCTCGGGTACGGTGACGAACTTGCAAATTATGCGGAATATAGCGGTAATCCGAAGCCAGAAGAAACCTATCTATTTGCTCGAGCGATCCTCGAACTGGCTACAAATGAGCCGGACGGGAGGCCGCGTTGCCTCCTCATTGGTGGCGGGATTGCGAATTTTACCGACGTTGCAGCGACCTTTACTGGTATTGTTCAGGCCTTGAAGGATTTTGCAGGAAAGCTGCAGGTAGCGCGAATGAAACTCTTCGTTCGACGCGGAGGTCCGAACTACGAAACCGGTTTGCGTATGATGGAAGAGGTTGGCGAGCAGCTCGGCATTCCGGTAGAGGTCTACGGACCTGATGCCCATATGACGTGTATTGTGACGCGTGGCATCGAATGGATTACAGGCGATGCTTCAAAAGAGAACGAAAGCGAGTCTTTGACGCCGAGGCGGCGGCTGCGAGCGTCCGCTTGAGGCCAACCGTTCCGATGCGACGAGCAGTCGTGCTGTACGTAGCCTCGTTACCGAGACGAGTTATCGCGGTGCTGAGGCGTCAAGCGATCCACGCTCTCCGCTGTGAACCGGAACAGATGATGCGTTCATGTCCAGGAGGATACCTGTAGGTCTTTCTCTTTCCGAGCACTGTGGAGGTTCTCTAGCGCAATGTCTGCCTAAGAAGGTCGAGAAACGCGGAATACAATTTCTATTGACTCAACGCGCATCCAGCAACGTACATTCAAGATTACATTGCCGGTTTCAGAGATCATGTGACCTGGTTAGGTCGCAGCAGCATCTCTAGCCTCTGGATACAGTGGCGATCAAATTACCCCTGCAGGTTCCCGATCACCTGGTCAGGTCGCAGCAGCGTCTCTAGCCTCTGAAGCAGCGCCACAGCTGCCGTGTAACGCGGCAGGTGTGCACTGTACGCATGTTGTGGACTCGTCGTTCCGACCTGCGCCAGCAACACTTGCGTCCTACGGTGTTGCGGTCTACGAACACCAAGTCACTGCAACTGCAACGACTCGTTGTGCACATGACCATGTGCTCGAACGACGACGGGCCTGCCGCAGGGACTCTGTGGCAGCATTGTGGTGGCTCCATTTACTCTAGAGCTCTGTCCAAGCGTCGCTAACACGTATAATGCATCGATTTCAATGTCAATGCGTACCATGATACCCGTATCAGACTTCAATGGGGCAAGTGCTCCAACACAGGCGTCCTTGCTGAAGGCTTGCGACGCTCTTCGCTGTGCTCCAGACCATCAGATGCTGGATAAATATGTGAATGCTTGTTTTTCCCCTCTGTAACCTATGCTTCTCAGTACGCCGTTCGCTTCTGTCCTTCCAGCTTCGCTGTCAACGGTGGAAGCATGTTCATGGCAGCATTCGATTCCTTATTGCTGTGCTTTTGGCTTTTTTTCGACGAGTTTTATGCACATATGGAAATTATGATCTGTGCATCGCTTGCTTTTTGTATCTTCTTTGTATTCGGACCCGGAACGCCGTTCGACACGTCGGAATTTGATTGAGATCATCTGTACTCATACGAATATACGACATCTCCTCGTCCCCCGAGTGTCGTTTTGTAGTGCGTGAACGTTTGCTTCACTAGTCGCGACACGCCTTTGACTGGCAAGGACGGCTTCAATCGACGCTCGTTTTCGTTTCCTGTTCAAGTTCAATAACCTACGAGAACGCGCCAGGTCGGAGCGATGGCCTCGCGGAGGTCATTGCAGGCTGCACACGCAAGCGCACACTATCTCATTCGACAGAGTGTTTGTGGAACACGATGTCGTCCATGATGAAACAAGTACCGGAAGGAAAATCCAAGACGGTGATCAAGTCGAAATACTTCGATTCGTCTACGCTGCCATCTTGGAAAACGCTGACGCACGCTCCGATGGCAGTGATCGCTGGGATCACTAGAGTCTGAGTCCGAGGCCCTTTTCCTTGCAAACAGAAAGGACAGGAGCGTTTCGGAGCGCATCTCATGCGAAGCATCATGCTGGTTCGCGTGCAGTTTCTCCGACGTCTAAAGCAGAGAATGATTTGTGTTTTGAACGGAGTTGGTTATGGGACGTGACAAGCTCAGTATACTTGCGCGATGAGGTTTTGATCCAGTCATCAATTGACGATGACAAGTTTCTGCTCTGCCCGTCTACCAAGGGGCGCGATCTTCTGCGCCAACGGGCCGCCATGAAACACAAAGATCGATAACTTGAAGCATAAACATAGTATGAACCTGCTGCACGAAAGAAACGCAGGAGCGTGGAAGCGCATTCGTATGCGTCGGGAAACGGTTTCCATTCGTTTTTCGAATCTCCGTTTCATCTCGTCGTCCGTCATCGTGAATTCAGTGACGCAAATAATTCCAACGACAAATCGTCAACAAAGCCACTCCAAAAAGACGACAGAAAACCCTAAAATACGGATCGATTCCGATTCATTTACTGCTGCACCTCGAATGTCGAGCCAGTACACCTAAACAAGGTTCAGAAATAACGAACACCGGGCACAGAGCGAGTCGTTCAGCGTTCAGTCTGCGTCCGACGCGGGCCTCGAGTCGACGCCCTCTGTGCGGTACGGCAGCGCAGTTCTGTATCCGTTCAGCGACCGCAACGGCGTTAGAGGCACCATTGCGGTCGCTTTCGGCAGGCACCAGGCACACACGATGCGAAGTATGAAACGACCAGAATATCCGAGAAGAAGTATAGGGAATGCAGCGGGGGGTAGGGTGTTTGATGGATACTTCGCAGTGCACTGAAAACCCCAAAAAGAAAGGAAAAAGCGCATAATCGGAGAACGCTGGCCTAGGTAAACGTTCTGTCAAGGAAAAAAATCCGACACTGGCGCAATCGAGAAACGGCTTTATATATGAATTTGGATGCAAATTTACGGCACGGTGCGGAAGAGGCGGCGAGCGCTTGACACCCTCGCACAGGTGCTATGCTCCGAGTGGTTTGCATGACGCGCAGGCAGCAAGATCGCCATCAGGCAGCTGCACCGGCGCTCGAAGATGCCCATTCAAGGGGGAGGACTCAAGATCCTCTGGGCACAACGCCCGCACGCGTTCGAATCGCGTTAGCACCACAAGACGGTGGCAAGTCGCTCACTTTTTATCAACGACAGTGAGAAGCGTGGAGCGCACGCTTTTGCTGGTACAGAGCAAACGGTGCAGAACGTCATCAGGGCGAGCACCTGGTCTACGAACCAGTTTTACGAACGACGACCGCGTGCGTACCTGCTCGTGGCGCTCTTCCTCTGCGCTGTGCTGCGAAAGGAGAAGCAAACACTCTCGGACGCCTGGTTGACCGGGGGCGGAGTGCTCAGAGCTTAGCGCATGTGGTTTTTTGTGGCAGCTATCCATCTCATACAGAACTTGCCAAACTTTGCTTGGAAGGTTATCCACGGACAGCGCGAAGACGCCGAGCACGCACTCGAACGCTACAGTTTGCAGCGATCGGTACCGTTCTACGCCCGCCCTGTGAGCCTGGAACAGGACCGCTGGGCACAGCTGCGGCAAGACTTGGGTCGAGACCACTGGCAGTTGGCGCGCCAGACGCTACTCTGTGGATATTCTCTGGTAAAAGCGGTACCATTCAAGCCGGAGGAGCGAGCAGATGGCTATCCACCTCCGCGATGGCTGCAGGGAGCGGTGCCCCAGCTTGACGCGACCGAGATTCCAGCGGAGCTACGGCGGGCAAGATAAGTCAACGACAACGTCTTCCTGTTTGCACGACGAAGATCATGACTCCAAACGCATTCCATCGGAGTCGCGCGTTTGCCCGCCAACCATGCCATGCTGCCGGCGAGCGCCTGATTGCACAGGCCGAACACCGTCGTGGTGCACAACGTGGTTTACATTGAACTATGATGATCTCGCGTCCAGCTGTGGTGAGAGCATGACCCCGAAATCGAGCTCCAAGTGCTTCTGCTCGGAAGCGCGCAAATGAAGATTTCCGTACGCTTCAGTGTCGTGAGACAAACGCAGGTTCTGTGATACGCGTCTGCCGGAAAGTGCGCGTCCGAACAGGTTGCGTCATGGTTCAACGCGCGAGCGTGCAGGACGTGGCTGCACTGAACTTGTGCATATGCCGTACGAGACGCCAAGCCGCATCACATTTCCGTCGTACCCAGAGAGCAGGTAGTTCTCAATCGACCGATCACGTCGCCCGAGTTCAATGTAAAAGACAGGGCTGAACCTGACGCTGATCGGCAATAAAGCGAGTTGGTGCACTCGCACTGAGTCTCACTCCAGTCGCTGCTTCAGGGCCCGGGCGCACCACTCCCAGGTGCTCTCTCCGCAAACATTCGGGCTCGCTGTTGGAGCATCATTTTCTCGACGAGCTGCCGCGTTTCGCCGTCAAGGTCCGACAACCGACTTGTTTCGGGCTCGCACTTGGACGGGTCGATCTCGGCGTCTCCAACGAGCACCCGAGACCACCACTCCATATTGTTCGACTTTTCCAGCTCCAGAACCAGACTGGTTCCCTCCAAGTACCAAAGCGACTCACCAGGCTTGATCGGACGATGCAACTCGCCGTCGAGCAGAACGCTGTCTCCGTAGAGCACCTGCAGTCGATTTGTGTCGAACGAGACTTTGAGGTCTCGTTTTTGTGCAATGTCGTGCTTGAGGACCACAGTCACCTGTTGAAGGGTCTGTGTCCAAGTGTAACGGTCCGTTTCGCCGCCGTTACCAGCCATGATGACACTTCTCAGAGTTCGTCACAAACACACACAGAAAGCACACCTGCTGGGGCGTATCCCAGGTGCCGCTGCGATGCCGAATGCGGCAGCGTCGACGCCAGACGGCTCGCACCACTCGGCCTACCGAGAGCGCTGCTGCGGGCCGCCGAGTCCCGGCGCTGGCGTGGAAAAGGAGCGCGGACACGCGTACCCGCTCTACTGAGGAGCAGAAGCGCTACAGTCGTACACGTGGAGTATGCTTGCTAGAATATAACGAGCAGAAGCGCTTTCTTTATCGCACAATATCGATGTGTCTGAAGTACTGTCTGCGAATCAAGTGACCGGGTGAAACGCATACTTCGCGTATGCGTATCCAAAGGGTTGATCGCAGACCACCGAACTCACTGGCGGATCGTTGATTCGTTTGCGTTTGGGCGCTCTGAGATGTGCCAGTTTGCAGAGCGGCAAACACATGGCCCACGAAAACGTCCACCTTTCACACGTCGGGCAGTACCTGCGCCACAGCATGCAACCGGTGCTCTCTGATGGCTAATGAAGTTGAAACGTAATCGGAACTCCTCTGTTGCGCCAGGCTTACCAGAGGAGACACCGTAGACCTCAGTTTCTTCAAGAACGCTACTGCGTACCGTAGCCACCAAACTACATTTCCCGTCGGAAATGGGTGCTAGATTCAGACGAGCTGTGCTTGGCGAGTACGCCTCAGGTGCTTGCTGCGAACCCGTACGCATCGACGCCACAGTCACCGATCCAGACACGAAACAGCTATGCGATGCTTTCAGGTGCAGCTGCGACACCCCATGTGCCGACACCACGGTTACCCCCGTCCAGGGGATGAACAGGTAGATGCAGTGCGCCGCAAGGTACCGGCACGAGGCCTGGCATCGCCGATGCCCGCTCGCGCGCAAGCAGCCTCCCCGCGGTCCGAGGCGCGCGATCTCCTCGTGCGCATCCGTTCGCCCCCATGTACTCGTTTGAGCTCAGGTGCGAGAGTATACGTAGTCTATGCTTTGCTGAGAAAAGCGACGGACCGGTTATCCCTGTCTTTAACTTTCATTTCAGTCTTCATGGAGATCATGAGCGCGGTTTTTATGGCTCGAACGCAGTGCGAGCTCGAGACGCTTGAGAGGCGACAAAACCGACTGAGCCGTTTTCACATTCACGGGTGGCGGTGGCACCAGGCTGCCCTGGTGCGCGACGCGAAGCGTTTCGAAAGCGCTGTCCGGAAGTCCAAGTGCGACTGGGGCGGTAACCAGTGCTCGGCACAGTCGCTGAACTCGGCGGTTCGCTGGTTGCTGGACACCAACCTTCGTGACTTTAGACTCGTGCAGAACGAGGTGTTTCTTCCGTTCCTTCAAAAGAACCTTCCGACGGAGACATTCGCTCCAATTCAACGAACCATCGAGAGACACGATCGCTGTATTCAAGAGCTCGAAAAACGCATCCGAGACGAAGTCGAGGCATGCGCTATCCCATCACAGTGCCCGCAGCATCGCCAGCGACTAGAGCAGGCTGCTCGACTCTTGTCCCGCCAAATGGAGCAAGCGTATACGAGTCAGCAGCTCATGGTGATCGCAACTGTGGCAGAACGAATTCCTACCAGCGTCCAGCGTGGGTTCGAGGAGCAGGTGCGCCGCCGACTCAGCATGGAGCAGAAACGCCTTCATGTTGTTAGCTTTCACGAAGCAATCAAAGATGACCCGGAGGAGCTTGCACGATTTAAAGCAACCTTACCGGCGCCGGTGCGTCTGCTCCTTGGAAACTGGCGCAAGCGCTGGTACTTGCCGGCCACACGACAGCTGGATCGCTGCGTGCGTCGCGAGTTTGCAGCAGGGCGAGCAGGCACCCCGACATCGCAGTAGGCACTGCAAGGAGATGCAAGGCACAAGGCACTCGGATCAAAAACCATTCATGCTCACGCGTAGTTGAAAAGGTAGTAGGAGCACCCAGCATTCGTATGAAGGTACCAACGGGTGCCCGACGCGAGCACAGATAGCCGTGCAAAATGGAAATGGTGTCAACGATAAGAATCACCATTATCATCATCATCAGCAGCAGCAGCAGCAAAGACAGTGTCCCAGAAAGGCTATCACAGGACATTGTCCTAGCCATGAGATCATGAGTGAGTTTAGGCATGAGTGCGCGTATAGAGCGCCCAATGCGGCGCGCCGCCAAAACAGTCCCCAAAACACCGGCAATTTGCTTCATGACAATCCAGATGCATCGTGTAGTATCGCTTATACGGCAATAAAAACATTTCCAACATAAGTTCTAGGCCGTAGACATCACGCGCTGACCCATGTACATTTCGAATGGTCGGTCTACACAAGCGTCGTGTTATGAGACGGAGCTTTCGAACGCGCATACAAGCGGAACAGCACAAGAACGACTGCTGTGAACATGCGAGTCAGGAGACAGCGGACTGAACCACGAACGGTGGACGCTCTCTGGCGATAAAAAGCGCATACCAGCAGACATGCTCAACGGAAGCAACGCCTCCGCAGGGTACCCCAGCGATGCAGGGCTGGCGTCACGGCGGCGTCGTGACGAACAGGCTGCACGCATGAGCCCCCCGGCACATGCGATGCGACGCCAGCGCGCCGCTGCCGACGCGATCGTCAGGGCGATGGCGTGTCACAAAGCTTTCGTGACATCTTTCCCGCCAAGCATGCGTGGCGCGCGGCAATGCACCAAAGGTCGCTCCACCCGGAACGCCTGCGGAGCACTTCTCGCGTTCGCAGGTGCTCTGCGTACGCGCTGCTGCCACCATGCGAGCATCGGTGTCCCCGAATTACTGGTCACCGCGCAAACGGCGGGACTATGTGCAGTCGCTGAGCGCGATGTCTTCTGAAGAACCTGATCGTGATAGTGAACTCGATACTGAGGGCGTCTCCGACGACGGACGCAGTGACGCAACGGCACCGATTTCTGGTGAAAGTCCAGCGTCGCTTCCCCCGACAGCACCACTGTTTCGGGGCCGCGTCTTGGCGCGCACAGACCTCCGGCAGGACGCGGAGTCTCCGGTACACACCGTCTGGGCGCTGCTGACGCACTGGGTGCTTCAACCGATGTTGGTTGGTGCGTCGGCGGCCTTCGGCTTGAGCGTCGGCTACGCCGCTTTCGACTGCGTATCACGACTTTCCCCTGGGAGCTGGTTCGGAAGGCCGGCTCGTCCGTTTTGGACACGCGCGGCAGTTTCCGGATCTAAAAGCACCTCTTGAGCATGGTGCCGGCTTCTGGCCCCCCGCCGGCGATAAGAAGTCGCTGCATGGCTGGTCCAGTGGTCATACACAACGCTGCCACAATTCGATGCAGATACAAAGCGATGCCGCCCGGTGTGCCGGGACTTGTCCGAGCCTGGCATGAGAACAGGGGTGCAGCGAAAGTACCAGATGCTCATTCCCATGGGATGATATGCCGTCGACACGGCCGCTGAGCGAACACATGCAGGATCCGAAGCGGCGGCATCGGGGGTCAGCACCGGAGTACGACCACGCGTGCTCCCGTCAGTATGGTCAAATCCACGTGTGCAAACGGAATAGCGTCTAAAGAACGCTGCACAACGCTTTTTCTGCTGCTTTACGCTGCCGTCAGTGGCCGTCACAGATTAACAATCGGTATCCACGAACGCTGAATTCAAGGCCCGACACCGTCCACACGAGGCGGTCTAGCAGTCGTACGCCCATCGTTCGCAAGGCCCCGATCCCATCATCCCTGGTTCGTATCTCGCATCCTACTCGGTGATCCGGGTATGGCCCTAGAAACGAAGCGCGCGCAGCGGGTCTCGCAATATCCAGCGCTGGTTCTGTCGCATGGACGCTACATCTGCAAACTCTAGTTCGCTCCAGAGCAGGTGACGATCTCCCTCTAGAAGCGGCAGCGCGTCGAGCAGGCCTCGAATTCGAGTCAGAGCCGCAGATCGATCTGCAGGATCCTCGAGCACTGACCACGCGTCGCCGTGGATCAGACTGAAACAGAGCAGTCGGCCAGCAACTGCTGCAATGTGATACACCAACAATGACAGTGCCGGCGTACCGCGACAAGAAGGAATCGACTGCGTTTCCGCAAAACGCAACACCCGCTGACAGAAACGCAAAATCCATGAGGTGTCGAAGCGGCTCCCACGAACCTCTTCGACGAGTTGCAGTCTTTGATAAAGCGTTGCTACCGGCAGATCCAGAGGAGATTCCACTTCGACGCCGTCCGCGCGGAGCGTCATCCCCAGGTGCTCTCTGACCGCAATCAGATCCAATAACAAGCCGCCGAGGTCCGAAAACGTCAAATCATGCGCCTGTGTCGGCGATGGTACAGTCAGATGACTGGAACTTGCCGCTTCGAGCGCTTGAAATGCCTCGAGCATCTGACGCCAGTCGTTCGCTAGACGCATTGCGTGCTCTCGAGAAGCAAACGCGCCGCTCCAAGCGCTCGAGCCGGCGATACCACGCTGTAGGAGGAAAAGAGGCGCGAGTCTCACTGCAGCCCAGAGGTGAAGTTGCATCATGAGTCGGGTCCGCGGACCGAGCACAACGCGTGCAGCATGGTTAAACGCTGACAAGGACCCGTCCGTGTTGTCATGCGACAACTCGGTATCCATGGCATCATTTGGGGTCACCGCGTCCTCGCAAGCCGCCTCGAATGATCCCGTTCTTAGACGACCTAGTGGAGCGGTCGACGCTCCAAGCCAGGCGATTCCCGTCTGGAGCAGGGCACAACCAAGCTCTGCCGCGTATACAAGTTTCCGCGGATCCCAGATGCCAGCAGCCAGAGACCCGCTATGCTCCAGATCCGACAACGCCGCCACAAGCGCAAACTCCAGCCACTGGTAGTGTGCCTGCAGGAGCCAGCACCGCGGCAGGCGGACGCGCTCTCGGAGCCAACGCATCACCGGCAGCGAGTCGATGTCAGCGGCAGTGCGCACCGTTGACCACGAAGCCTCCGAACTGGGTCCTGATCCTCGCAACTCACCTGCAACAGGCAACGAAACAGGCCAGTCGGGGACATTTTCTCGAAGCAGACGCGGCCACAGATAGCACAGATACTGGAGCAGATCCGATCCGCGACTTAGCGTCGCCCGAACGTAGATTGCCTCGAGCGGCCTCCCGGCAGACTCAAGCTGCAACGCATACGCCTCGTAGCACTGTGCTCGTAGAAGCGGATCAATCCAGTCAAAAGGCACGGATACCCATGCGCCGCTGCCTATGCACTCCCACAGCAACCACACAAGCCGGAAATCCAAAGAGTCACTCTTGTGAAGACCAAAGCACTCTGGCATAAGCTGATAACGCCTGCTACAGAACGTAGGCGAAAGACAATACCACCGCAAGAGTACATAGACAGCATCGAATACCGCTAGGGTGGTGACGCGATCCTCGGGCCCCGTCTCTGCCTCATCTGCAGTGAGCGGCAGCTGCCGCAGCTCGCCCCTGCGATGCGCACGATCCAGGGCCGGCGGCAGCGGCGGTGGCACACGGGCGAGTGACGCAGCCGCTACCGCCCTCGGTGATCTAGAGGATGCACGCAGCTGCGATCTAGGCGATCTAGGCATTGGTGACGGCGATCTAGAGGATGCACGCAGCTGCGATCTAGGCGATCTAGGCGATCTGGGAATCGGTGATGGCGATCTAGAGGATGCGTGCATCGCCGGTGGTGATGATCGCGGTGACCTTGTTGCCGACGGTCGCACCGCATCCTCCGCGTCCTCGTGCTCGTCCTGCTCCTCATCATCATCTAGGTAACGACTGCGGCTACGTAAGTGCATCGCCGCCTTCCAGGCTGTCTCGTAGGCGTCTAGCGCAGCGCTAAGCCGCATACGGAAGCGCACGTCATCCGCGTATGCGTCGGTACTCGAATCATTCGTATCAGCGGCACCGGCAGTGGCATCCACGGATCCCTGCAGAGCGTCCCGTCTACTGGCATCCATGCGTGCGTACCAAAAAAATAAGGCAAAGGCCCGTATCCACGTCAAATGCGGTCCACAGAACCAAGGCGGTTCATCCATTGACACGAGGGCATGACCAGAAGCACGCTGTACTTGGCCTGCTAACAAGTACATGAGATCAAGACGGCGCGCTCCAAGCGTTTTTTCAGAAAGGCCATCGTTTTCCCACGTTTCCACTTGATTCGCCGCATCCAATGCCAAGTCTTCATGCGGGTCCAGACAGCGACTCAAAAGGAGTGCGAGGCGCAAGTCGCCGGCCTTTTGCAGCCGCTGCGCTGCCGCCAGCACCTGGCCTCCGGATAGCAAAAACAGCGCTTCGTCGAGTGCTTGCCCGTCGGATGCAGCGGAAACCGCAGAGACGGCACGCGCATGTTGCCAATCGTCTCGAAATTCATCTACGCTCTGCATCTTGGGGCAGGCACAATCCCTCAGCCATGCTGAAAACCTATACCATGGTGATGCAGCTCCAGCGTGATCACCATACAGGGCGTCCAACAAGCTTGCAACAATCTCACCGTGCTCATCCTTTTGTGTCCTGTAGCGAGTAACCAGTTCCTGGAAAAAATCATGGCGCCGATTTCCCGTGGCAAGTGCTTCACCGAGTGTTTGGTAGCGGCTGGTCGCCTCGCAGTGTACGGATGCCTCTATTGCGGCGTCGTCTGCAACACGAACCAGGCCGAGATGAAGCTCTGACCGATCAGCGGTGCCTTTCGAAGGCGTCCACATCTTCATGGAAGGGTATACGACCCCACAAGCAGCGCGCTTCGCGCTGCGTTCAGGCCCGCCTCCATTCGCAAACACGAGAGGACCTATGACGCGAGCCATGGGCATGAAAGCTGTGGCGATATCCAGTCCACGCATTCGCTCTTCAAGAAGTTGATCCAAGGATCGAAGAACTGCCGTTCTCGGTGAAGTGCCCGCCACCGAAACAACTTGAACGTTCGTTTCGGACGCAAGAAGCGACGGAGCGCGAGTCTGTTCCGTAATCCGCGAGCGAAATGCGTCGGATACTTGCCCAGTAGCATGCATGCTTGCGGTATCCGCTATGAGGGATTTGCGCGACAACTCAACTGCTTTATGCAGCTCACGTTGTTCACCCAGTTCCGTTGACGTGCTTGACTGCAGCAGCTGCAGCGTTGCCGCTGTTGCCGCGTCGAGCGGCTCTAAACGCTCAGCTGCAGCGCGGTCCCCGGTTCCATCGGTAGCCTGTATGTGACGCGACTCGGGTCTCTGGGTCCGCGCTACGGAGCGATTATGCTGTTTCATATCCATGGGCGTGTCCGTCGAGGGAGCTCCGAATGCTTCATCGGGCGTTGCGAAGAGGGCACGGTGCACACCGGGTAGCCAGGACCTAGCAAGCGTGTATCGTCGTGCTAAACGAGAAAAGGAAACACCTGGTGCGACGTAATCCGATTCGTTTCCTTCTTCATCCACACCTGCACCAGCAGTTGTCCCATCTGTAGAGGCACTCGACGCAGACGGTGTCGATCGAGCAAGCTTTGACGGCGGCGAGGTCGATGTTTCGCTCTCGCTACTTGATGGCACCTCGATCCGTCGCGGACCTGAGCGAAAAAGGCGCTCATCCTTCCCGTCATCAGTGTCTTCTGAGTCAGAGTAGCCTGTGGGTGCCCGCCAACCACTTTCAACGTTTCGTTGGACAGCAGAAACCTGAATCGCGGGTGATGAAACCATGGAGCGCTGGCGTAGGTCGTACGGAGCGAAGACTAGCGTCGGCGCCCACGAAACGTTTTTTTCGAGGCGCGCTCAGTTTCGGTTGCCGGAGACGACCTGTCCGTGCTTTCTGAAAAGCAAGTCCCTTTGTAAACAGGACCGTTAACCCAAAACAATGGCGCTATATGCAAAAAGTAAAGCCGAGCGGCACCAGGCATGCGAGAAAGAACTGTGTTGCGTCTGCAGCACGTGACCTTTTTGTCCATCTTATCTACGGTGTGCATTTAGGCGGTACGTATCCATGGTTTCTATCTGCGTCGAAAGCAGGGCAAGGCGCTTTGATGCCTTGAAAAAATTATCAGATGATCTGGGGCAAGTGGTCGACGAAGAGTTATCTCCGTATTCCACGCGGTATTTGTGGCGTTTTTGTGCATTGCAGCGAATATGCAGGTAACGAGGATCTACCGCTTCGGTGCACCGCAACACCAGCGTGCTTCGGAGCACTGCCGCTGAACTCGAGCTTCGAGACAATCGAACTCGCGTTCGGCTAAATAAAAACGCTTGTTATGCTTTTCGAATGCTGGAATTCTCCTGTCCGAGATGTATGCGACCAGGGCCTGCAGCACTTCAATGCTGTCGCGTTCTGAATGGCTCCTCAGCCGGGGCCGGTTCTGCCGCAAGAGCATAGAGCTTCAGGAGTGCGCGGCACTTGTCGCATGCCTACGCAGGCCGCTGAGCGAGGACTCCAGATCGTGAGGAACCGACAATTTTCATGTCGCTTCCGGGCCGGAGCACAAGAAAGCAGACGTATCTAGCAGATGCTACGCGAGCATTTGCTCTTCAGTGTCGGAGCGCCATTCGAGCGTATGCAGCAGCAGGCAAGTGTATCCCACTTGGTGGCGCCCGCCTCCGCCCCCGCCCAAGCCACACGAGCAGATGCTATCCAGTGCCGGATCGGAACGCCTGTGGATGCATCCAGAGGTGATTGCGTCCTTTTGGTTGTCTAGAGAACGCTGTCAGACACGGGTAGCCTTCAAGAGGTACAGGTTACAGGCCACACTAGACGGCGAACATGGACATTCAGAGAAATCGGCAGCAATTTCTCATAAGACTTGCATTGTAAAGACTTGGTAGATTCGAGGCACTGCAGATTTCACTCACGTCTCGGTAAAAGAAAGCTCTAAAAAACATTTCCTTCTCTTCCGTGCACTGCAGGTCTTTTGCCGCAGAAATTTTCGTATACTCGTCGCCTTCCATGCTTCCATCTGCATCATACGGGAGTCGCAATACGTTCACTGATGCGATACCACGAAAAAAATGACACCCTCGGAGTGCATCCAGTACCACCGCACCATATTTGTCCGGTCGCCGCTGCTGCGCCACTAAACGCTCAGCTAGCGTTCATCTACATTCGTTTCAGTTACGTGTGATCAGAGAAACAAAAAATGTCCCACGGCCATGGAGTGGATATGAAGAAACACGCACAGGCGCCTCCCGGCTATTTTGATTGGCCCCCTAATACCGGTTTCAGCTTCTTCCTGAACACATCGAGTTTGCGAGGCTGCCGCATGAAGTTGGTCGCGAGAGATGCTCGGGTCCCGTCTTCAGCACCGCACATCGTCTGATATTGACAGTGGCGTTCAAGTCTCGTTTCATGAACTCCTGGCGTTTATTGCCGCTGGTGAAACTCCCCCGTGCAAGGAGTCATCGAATTCGCGCCCTCTGTACCATGCCAGTCTCGTCATCATCTCGTTGGGCAAACAACTTTGCTCGCGTATCTATCTTCTTTTTATTCTTCTTCACTTGCTCTTCTCCGAGGGATGGTCGACGAGAAGGAGATTACTTTTCGTTTCTTTCATGCACCCGGCGATGACGGCGCTCCAGCATCCTCGACTTCCATGTCCATAACCTTCCCTTGGATTGTTCTATTTCTTGAAAATGAATGCGCTTCTCTCTGCTCCGAGGTGAGAAACTTTCCGAAGCTGGAGGGACTCTCGAAAGAGAGACGACATGTGCCCCAGTGTGTCGCCGTGTGCGAAACGCTTCAGCGATTCGGTCACCGAGGCGATTATTACTTTTCAACATAAAAAACACGTCTTTGATGGAGCTGAACCACGGATCGTACGGACAAACGAAAGGCAGCTCGATCCCGATAGATTCGGCGAAAGCTCCATCGCAAGGGAATGGTGATATACCGCGTTCTCCAATAGAAGAACGTCACCAGATGCCAGGGAAAACCCTTCAATCATTCGACAAAGTGGTTGGTACTGTAGGATGCGCCGTCTCCACGAGCGAAACCGAGGCCGCCAAACGAATCCACTCCTCCTAGAACAGATGATGATGTCGTCGTTCTCTTCGAGTTCGATCGCACACAGAACGCGCACCTTCTCAGCGAATACCCATCTACGATCCGACCGTTTCGTCCGAAGGATGTCTCATCGTCTGTGAAAATAAACTGGCTTACCTCTGCTTCATACCGACCGCAACGTTCCAGAAACGCTGTCGTTGCGATATCTGTAGAAGATAGCCGTATGTGAACTAGGACATTTTCTCGGCGACTGTATCCCAGTGTTTTGAGGCCCCATGAACAAGCTATTGAGAAACAGAGACGCTCATGGCATCTATAATCTTCGCTTTTTCGCTTTTTGTCAGGTGATCAAAAAGTCGTTCTCTACAATAGACCGAAAGCAGTTATCGAGCATACCAGTTTTTTGGCACAGAGCCCATATCCTTCTTTCTTTTAGAGTTCCTCAACCATCTGAGTACTGTGGTGCGACTGACCCGAATCAGAGATGCAGTACTCCTTACACTATTCAGTAAACAATATAGATCCTGAGGGCGATTCGTCTACATTCTGTTCGGCATCGTGCACACACCAAAGCGAATCGACTGCTATGCACCGCACCAGGATGAAAGCGATTACGAGCTGTGCTTCCACGAAGCGTTGACGCGGTAAACCATGTTCGGTAGAAACGCGTCTACGCAGCCGTCGAATAACCAACTGGCGGGTGCTTTCGGGGCAAATCCACCGACACAAGCCCCAACACAGTCGCTGTTTAGCACACAGAGCCAGCCGGGCACCCAAACAGCGCTGAGCCAGGCTGGCGGCTGGCCAGCGGCACAACCAGGCCCAAACACGGGCTCAGCGTCAATGAGTCCTTTCGGGGGCAACGCGAACACATCAAGCACCTTCGGGACAAGTCCTTTTGGGAGTGCTTCGTTTTCTGGCGGGTTGCGCCCGGGTGTGACCGGAGCCCCCGGTGCCGCTGCTGGCGGGGGTGCGCTCTCCGGAAGCGGTAGTGCCTGGCAAGCGGGCACCTCAGGGTCACAGCCTCTTGCTCTGGGTGCCGCACCGAGCCAGGGCACTGGTCAGGTGGCTTTTCGGCCAGTACCAAGCTCAGAAACAACGGCACACGGAACCAAACAGGTACTCTTCGATTCGATCGTGTTTATGAGCGGGTTCGAATCGAAGAGCTTCGAGGAACTCCGTTTCGAAGACTACCAGCTGGGTAACCGGGGGCAAAGCGGCCCTGGAGGTAGTTCAGCACCCAGCGGAACGGGTGGTGGCTCGCTCTTTGGAAACCTTGGCAGTTCCTCCACAACGAACACAGGACTTTTTGGTGCAGCAAAGCCATCGACCGGTTTGACTGCTCCCAGCGGTCTTTTCCGCAGTGACGCTGGTACCTCAGGAGCCGCTTCCCCGTTTGGTGCATCGGCGATCTCGGGAACGACATTCGGACAACAACAAAACACATCCGCTGGGAGTACTGGGGGTGCTTTTGGGTCGGCACCCTCACCTGGTGGTTTCGGGAATGCAAACGCCACAGGTTCTGGTACGGGATTCGGTATCCCTGGACAAAACGCGGGTCAGTCAGGCGGCCTCTTTGGCGGTGGTGTCGGGTCCTCTGCCACGACATCATTCGGATCCAATCAAGCAGGGAGCGGAACGGGTGCTGGGAATGCGCCCTTTGGCTCTGGTTTGTTTGGATCGAACGCAAATGCCCGACCTTCACCCTTTGCTGGTGCACCTGGATCAACGACCGGTGCTTTCAGCAGCTTTGGAGCGAGCGCTGGATCAAATACAAATCAGCCAGCGGTAAGTGCAGCACTGGGCACCTCGGGCGCTTTTCCTACGTCAGGCACTGTCGGTGCGCCTGCAAGCGGTGGCCTCGGTTTCGGTGGATCGCGGCCGCTGGGCACTGGAACATCATTCGGTACGCTGAACGCGACCCAGAATACGAGTAGTCTCAGCAATACAATGCCATCGTTCGGAGGCGGTCTCGGAGGCAACGCGCCCGGGTCGTTTTTCGGCGGAAGCGGCAGCGGATCCACGCAGGCGGCGGGCCTGGTTGGAGGCGGCGCACCGGGTACGGCAGGCAGCTTCGGTGCTGGTGGCAGTGGTATTGGAGGCGGTGGTGGTACTGGTGGCCAGCCTGGTCAAGCACCAAGCGCACAGAGCTCGCTTCCGAGATTTAGTTTGGGCGGATTTGGTGCAGCGCAAGCGAATCAGCCAAGTGGACAATCAACCGGTGCTGGTGCCGCACAGAGCGGCACCAGTACCGGTGGCCTCTTTGGCACAGGGAGCACTACGGTGGCTGCAGGCGGAGCGCCCGCGTTTCAGTCAGGAAACGCAAGTACACCTCGTTCGGAGCAAACTGGCATATTCGGAGCAGCGAACCAGACGAGTGCGAAGCCGACTGGGGATTTATTCCGCTTTGGAGTGTCATCGAGTGGGTCGAACCTAGGCGGCACACAGCCTGGCGGTGGTGCCTCAACTTCTGGGGGCATGTTCGGTCTTGGGGGATCAGCATTCCGACCCTTGGCGAGCCCAAATGCGAATATTGGTCCTATGCAGCCGGCTACGAGTACTGGAATGCCGTCTGGACTAGGTTTTGGCCTTGGTAGTGGTAGCGGCAGTGGTGCGATGCCTGCGTTCGGTGCTGCCACGAATGCCTCTCCGCAGGGGATTCCGTTTCAAACGCAGCCTGCAAGCAACGCCAGTAGCGCATCGCCGTACGGCCCGCTGCCGACACTCTCGGGCGCTGCGGGCAACATCTCCACTGATGCGGAGCGATGGCAAGGGACTCGAGTCACCTCGGAGCCTGTGCTAGATACCACGCATGCGTCGCTGCTGGCCCCACTAGCATCGATACCAAACGCGCCCGTGACGAGCTATCGAGTTCGGCCCAGAAGTCAAGTGCGAGCCTTCTCATACGGAGCCTCCATTGGTGGCGTCCCGCTCCATGAGTTGTTTGACCGACCTCGAGCAGTCGCCCGGGGTCGTCCGAATCAGACGCCAGGCGATTCCTGGTCGAGCGTATGGACACCCGGACGCCTGCGCCAGACCGAGAATGGCAAACCAGAACGAAGCATCAGGCAGCTGATCCGCGACGCAGCCGCACAAGGACAAACCGAACCGACATTGACGCTCGCCGATATTACCACGCAGGAAGCAGTGCTGGCGAGCCCGAGCGCAAACCTTCTGGATCGGGATGCGTCTCCGGAGCGAACACGTGCCACCAACGTCGACGCTCCTGGTACCGTAACGCCTTCATTTGCTGCCGACATGTCACCCATCGTACCACTGCGCAGTAGCCAGGGTACGGAGAAGCGCTCCGGAAAAGAGTCAGCGGCCACACCAGGCTCCGAGCAGACGCCAGGTGCGCACTTCGAGTACCACGCACAGGGACCGGTGTCGTCAGGAGCCTCAACGTCCGATCAGGGCGATCGATTGCCAGCTTGGGTGCCGCGACTCACGAAACCAGGGTACTATACGAAACCGCCGCTCGCCGAGCTTCAGTCCCTTGATGAAGCAGCACTCTCCCATGTCCCTAACTTTGTACTAGGCCGTCGCCACATTGCCGAAATTCGTTTCCTGGAGCCGGTGGATTTACGCTACGCCAATCTGGATCAAATTGTGCAGATTGAGCCGCGCACGATCATCCTGTACCCGACCCGCGATACTGACGCGATGCCGCCGAAGGGCACCCGCACGACTGCTCAGCAGCAGCAGCAGCAACAACAACAACAACAACAGCCATCCAGGTCCGATCGATGGAGTGGTCTCCCGCCCCCGGGACAGGGCCTGAATCGAAGGGCGCTCTTGCGTTTTGAGCAGGTGTTCCGTATGGACAAACGAACCGGAAAGCCAACGAATGATCCACAAGCGATTGAACGATTTCGGCAACGATTACAAGAATACGCGGAGCAGCAGGGCGCACGTTTCGTTAGTTATGATGCTGAAACTGGAACCTGGGAGCTGCTTGTTGAGCAGTTTAGCTAGAGGCGTGCAGCGGAATGTCGGGCGTCGAACGGGAATCCGAGGAGAAAGCAACGGGCGCTTGCGATTTGCACCTGCGCGGGCGTTTTAAGCCTCTGGGACTTGGGTATGCCACGAGCGCAAGGAGTTTCTCGCTCGTTCTCAGTATCGTGATGGCGCAGGTGATTTGCAGCTACCGAGAACGCCGATAAGCGCTCCGTGTCCGAGCGAGATTGCTGGACCTGGGCCAACGTGCTGGAGCAGTGCTCCGGCAGCGCTGCGGTTTCTGTCAGCAGCCCAGAGCCATCGGGTCAGTGATATCGGGAACGACAGCGACTGCGCTTGCAGTCGACGCTCTTCCGAGCCGTGTAGCGAACGCGACGCCAGAGAGCAATCGACGTTACGTCATATACCGACGCCTTCGCCAGCACCAGAATGCCACCTGGTGACGCCACAACACGTAGAGCGCATGCCGCGGAGTTTCGCGCCCATCTGCCGCTGCCTGCCCGATGCCTGCACCCAAGACACATGACCGCTTTCTCAGTGGCGCGTGCGAGTCACCAGAAAACGACGTGATCGGGCGGAAGCGCGCCGCATCGAAGCGTTGCAACGGCACAGCGACGGGATTCCAGCGGTATCGGCTTTGTCGGCAGCGATCGTGCCTGTGGTTGCGCCTGCTGCCTCTGTTGCCTCGCGTTCGTTCTACGACGCTGAGGGCATGCCGCCGCCAAGCTGCATACGTCCCGTGAACGGCCTCGAAAATGTGTCGAAAGTTGCATGCGGGGCGTGCCCGAGCCTATCAAGACCCTATTGGATGTTGTCGATATGCAATGCTCGCCGCTGCATCCGCAGGCGCTTCGAACCAGTGCGCTAGCCATGCTGTAGGTGTTATTGCTAGCGCGCGCGGTGTATAGGTCATTCCGAGATCCTGCTCGGCGTAAAGCCCTGAACCTTATGCCCCCATACCAGCAGCATTCGAATCGGACACCGATCCCATACTGTCAAGAGAAGCATGCGGCTGCAATGGTATGCTCCCGGTGACGGCTCTCAAAGCGGATATGTCTGCTACTGGGCTCCGGGCGACCTCAGCGCGAAATCAACGACGCTCTCTCTGCTCCATACGAAAACCATGTGCAAGGACGGAGCAGACGGTCCGCGTTTGCGTGCATATTGCTCGTGTACAGTGCGTCTGTGCTCCGCGATACGCTTGCAGCGAGCGCAAATGCGTACTGCATATATCTAGAGAGGAATACACAGCTGTCGTGCCGTGAAGCACGCATGCATGCACTGGGACACGTGTACAGTCGACAATGCATGCACTGGGACACGTGTACATTCGGCTATGCGTGCATGCCCATATGCGTGCACCTGCAAACTTGCGCGCAACGCGGCACCAGGCGCACGACGGCACTGGTGCTGTGCAGGGTACAGGTGCGCAGCGAGCATTCCAAGCGCACTTCATTAGAGCGCTGTGGGAATTTTGCGTGCGTGCACACTGCGCACTCCCTGACCAGTACTTGTCGTTCTTGCGTGCTGCTTTGCGCTCCGAGTCAGCGCCCGAATGCTCGACTTCGCAGGCCTGCAGTTGCGCCTGCACGTTGCTGTGCACAGCGATTATCTGCCTGAGCTGTGCGGGCGCCGTCGACATCGAGCACGGTTCGTGCTGCTTTTTAACCAAAGTCTCTGGTTAGGTTCTGCATTCCTCCCGCACGAACAAGCTATCGCCTTTTCCGCGGCACGCGAGCGACCTAGTCTCGGCACGGTAAACGACGTCGTAGCAGCCACGCGGCATATCGAGCTGTCTTGCTCGAGGCCGGGCGGCTAGCGCTGCGACGCCCAAGCACGATACCGCGTTGCACCTCGAAAAGAAGCTGCGTTCAGAGCAGAACTCCGCGTCGGAGCGATACTGAGAACAGCGCGCCGCTCAAGCACGCATTCCCGCGGGGGTCGAAACGCAGCGCGCCGCTCAAGCACGCATTCCCGCGGGGGTCGAAACGCAGCGCGAGCCAGCTTGGGCGAGCGCAGACGGCGGGCGCGGCCAGTCCGCCGGCAATGCCGATATTTGGGACACGCAGGTTAGCGATGCTCTTGAACGTGTGGCATGCTGGGTAGGGCGCTCCAGTCAACGAGGTCTCACCGAAAGCCCTTACGAGGACCGGTATTGCAGTAGTATCGATGAATTTCTTCGGAATTTTTTCTAATGAGTCTGCGAGAGGCCGTTACCACTGTGACAACGCAACTTACGACTCAGTGCTGAACCCGCAAACAGGCTATCCCGGTTGCCTGACTGGAGCTCAAGCAGATGCGCTCAGTGCCTTCGAGCGGCAACTCGTCACGGAAGACGTTCTTCCCAGACGTTTTCGGTCGGATTACAATAGCCAGGACCTTCGCACCGAAGACGATGCCGTCGACGCGAGTGCCGAAGGCGACCAGTTGAAACCGAAAGCTTGCGGACACGTTGACGCGATGCTCGCGTTCATGAACCATTCACTGGAGCATCGGCGACGTGTTCTTCTTCAGTTTTTACGCGCACGTGACTTTCGTGTCGATGCTGCGTATGCACTTTTCAGGGATACGCTGCTGTGGAGGAGCCGAACGCAGGTCTGCTGTATAGCGCGAGAGGAGATCATCAAGAATCCTGCTGCGTGCTTCCCGTTCACGCTGGTCCCTGGTGCGCGCAACAACTACGGCCATCGGCTACTCTACGGGAAAATGGTGCTGTTCCGCAAGCGGGACGTGAACCGGGATGCCTTTCGAGCAGCGACGATAGCACTGCTCGAGCACTGCTGTTACGCGGCGGATGCCGCTGCCGTAGACGAACACTCGTCGCCGTTTCCGCATAGTCAGGAGCGCTTTACGGTCGTCTTCGACCTCGGACACGGGTTTGATGTCTTTCATAACGCTGAACTAGGATGCTACTCTGATATGATTCGACTTGTACAGAACCACTACCCAGAGCGACTAGGAAAAGTTTACATTATCCACTATAGTCGTCATATCCATATATTTTATCGACTATTGTCACCATTCATTGAGGATAAGACGCGCGCGAAAATACACTGGGTGCCAGAGTCGGAGATCTTGCCAACGTTCCGCCACGACTTTCCGAACGATAGCCTACCAAAATCGCTCGGCGGGGAGCTGGAGTGGCACATCTAGCAAGCATATGTGCTTTGTACTGCAAGCTGCCGGAGGCGATATCCAAGGATGGATGGATGGGCCATACATATTGATGCAAGCTTCGATCACCAATGGAACAAGCGCTGTGTTGAGGCTGCGTCCGATGGGACCTGCGTTTCTCACTGTTCTCGAATGCCTGGCTGGTTGCTCGGAGCACTCGCAGCATCCACAAACGGTACATCCGGATTCAGAAACGGGTGCGCGAGCAACTCGGGGATGCTGGCCCTTCGAACGGGATCCCGCTGCAGACAACGTCGTAGCGTATCCATGAGCG